>ERZ773210.168-NODE-168-length-81787-cov-11.043545_pt1 | contig 81787 bp, 78 predicted proteins | sample MGYA00580528_ERZ773210 | MGnify/ENA primary metagenome ERZ773210 (study PRJEB29015, sample SAMEA2737769) | human gut metagenome | biome: human gut; feature: human-associated habitat; material: faeces | place: China | collected 2012 ...
CACGCTTTGACTTCCTTTTTGGACTTCTCCGTGCCATTCCTCCGCTTCAACGTCCAATCTGCCACTCTTTGACTTCCTTTTTGGACTTCTTCCGTGCCTTCCTCCGCTTCAACGTCCAATCCGCCACGCTTCAGTTTCACGCTACACTGTGCATCACCTTCCCTCCGCACTCTCCATCATCTTTCGAATATTCTATATTAGAACATTAAAAGAAAGGGGAATGTGAATGAAGAAAATTATCAAAATATATATTGCAATTATTGCATCTGTATGCCTGTTCATGTCATTTCCAGCTGATATATATGCCGTTATTATAGATGTGAGCAGCTATAATGGATTCATACAGTGGGATAATATGAAGAACTATATTGAAGGTACAATTATCCGTATAGGATATGGCAGTGATATCCAGTCACAGGATGATTCTGCTGCCATAAGAAATATGGATGAATGTGAAAGGCTTGGAATTCCTTACGGCGTCTATCTATACAGTTATGCTTTAGATTATTATGATGCAGCAAGTGAAACTGCCCATGCTTTAAGACTTCTTAAAGGAAGGTCTCCCGAGCTTGGTGTGTGGTTTGATATGGAGGATGCTGACGGATATAAAGCAAAAAATGGTCTGGATGTATACTCCGAAGGAGAACTGCTATCTGATTTCTGCGAAATGTTTGTTAATGCTATGCGTGTCAGCGGATATAAAACCGGCGTCTATGCCAATTACAACTATTTTACAAATGTGCTTGACCTTGACAGACTGAAATCAATCCCAGAAATGAATATCTGGCTTGCACACTGGGGAATTGATTCTCCAAGCCTTGACTGTACCATGTGGCAGTTTGGTGCAGTAGAAATCGAAGATGAAGAATATGATGGCAATATATATTACTCAGATTATTCTGTTAAAAAAGATGATAATACTGGTGAAACTATGCGTATCGATGATAGTTCATCCAATAATATAAATGTTTACTATCAGACAAAGCTTTCAACAGACCGCTGGCTTCCCGTTGTTAAGAATAATGATGACTACGCCGGAATATCCGGTCAGTTCATTACCGGTCTTGCAATCACAACAGATACCGGCTATATAAAATACAGAGTTCATGTGGACAGTGGCTGGCTTGGTTTCATAGACAGCCGCAACACTGATATTAATGATTACTATAATGGATATGCTGGCAATGACACACCTGTTGATGCCGTCGAGATATATTATTACACCCCTGATGATATTATTAATTCATCAGGTTATCATTATGCATTCTACAGGGTAAGCCCTGTAAACAGAGACTATTACAGTTTACAGAAAGATAACTCCACCGATAACGGAATGGACGGATATGCAGGAATATTCGGACATTTTATAGACAGGATACAGATTGATATACGATAACTATTGATATATAAATATTAACACAGACCAATGTCAAAACCGTCAGCCTGAACCCGATATCCAGACTGACGGTTTATATTAATTCCATGTTTCTCTTATAAATCTCTCTTTAATCTCTTTTTCAAGCCTTACAACGTCAGCTTCGCTTACCTTTCCATTATCCCCCTTTTTATATGGAACATAACCGCCTGCCATATTATCATGACCACCACCGGTTCCTATTCCTTTAAGTGCATTAACTGTCATTACCCCTGACAGATATTTACCTGCACTTCTTATTGACATCTTAATTCCATCCTTCTTAGGAGAATATACTACTGACAGATTAATTTCATCCAGAGTCAGAGTAAAATCACATATTGCCGCTATAAGCGATTCCTTGCACTCATAACCTGCACATGCAAAGCATACATCTTCTCTTATATCTATCGTACTGAGTGCGTCCTTATATGCCTTAATATCATCAAAATGCAGTACACTGCTGTCAAGGTCTGCAAGAATTGTCCTGTCAGTGTTCATAAACAACTTATAAAACATATCCAGATCAAGCTGTGAAACGCCTCTGCGCATATCAGCTGTGTCCATCTTAATCCCGTACAATAAAGCTGTTGCAACATTCTTTGACATCTCAATATTATTATCAAAATAATATGACGCAATAATCGAAGCGCATGCACCAACCTCCGGTCTTATATCTGAGAATCTATAATCAACATGTTCATATACAGGATGATGATCTATGCATATAATCTCATGACCATTCATATCTATAATGTTAGAATTACCTTTCTGGGCATCAACAAGAATTATCTCATCTTCTTTACTGAATTTATCTGCACTCATATATTCTTTAACTGCAATATCAAGCAGTCTTACCATCTTGGCTGTTACTGTTTTATCAATACTTCCCTTATAACAAATCTCTGCGTCTACCCCTTTTGCTTTAAGCAGTTCTGACAATCCATATGCACATGCCATTGCATCAGGATCCGGGAAATTATGTGTCTGTATAAACACTCTTTTTGTGCTTATATTAGCTATTATCTCCTCTAAGCAGTTCATAATGTACCCCTCATATGACCTTAGTGTTATTATTATATTCTTTATATGCGTCTAATTCAATCTTCATAATCACTTTTTTCAATAATTTTCATAAATTATATTAACCATAGTATGGGAGCAATCTATTGGAATCAATTCTATCTCTGGATCACATATATTATTCTTATCACGATAAAAATGGAGAGACTCCGGTAATCAATGATCTTTCTTTTGAAATAGAACCCGGAAGTTTCACCTCGATTGTCGGTCCATCCGGTTGTGGTAAATCCACACTGCTCTCTCTGCTATGCGATCTTATAAAGCCTGAAGCTGGAACCATATATATAAGACCGCCAGAGAACAATCCGGACTCCCGGATGGGATATATGCTGCAGAAGGATAATCTGTTTGAATGGCGCAGTATCTATAAAAATGTTATGTTAGGTCTTGAAATAAATAACAAAAAAACGCCTGAAAACATTGCATATGTTAATCATCTCTTAGAGCAATATGACCTTGCAGAATTCAAATCAGCGCGGCCATCCCAGCTATCCGGAGGTATGAGACAGCGTGCAGCACTTATCCGCACACTTGCTCTGAAACCGGATATTTTACTTTTAGACGAACCATTTTCTGCCCTTGATTATCAGACAAGACTCGAAGTAAGAGAGGATATATGCAACATTTTAAGAAGTGAAAAGAAGACTGTAATTCTTGTCACACATGACATATCTGAAGCCATAGCAATGACTGACCGCGTTCTTATCCTCACAAACAGACCTGCCAGTCTTTTAAAAACAGTTGATATCAAATCTCGTGACACTCTTTCTTCCCAGAAATATTTTGATGAAATAAGGGAGGTGTTAAAATGAATATTAGTCCTTTACAGAAAAAATTCATAATAAAGCAACGTTTGTATACTATATCAGTAACACTCTCCCGCCTGATATTATTCTTAGGTTTTATCGGTATATGGGAATTTACTGCCGACAAAGGTATTATCAATGCATTTATATTCAGTTCACCTGTAAGACTGTATAAGACATTTATGGACCTTGCCAAAGACGGAGTAATATTCATGCATATATGGGTAACACTCTATGAAACTATAGTCGCATTTGCAATAATTACAGTTGTCGGCATTATATTTGCAATATTGCTATGGTGTTTCAAAGGACTGTCTGACTGTCTTGAACCATTTATGGTAGTATTAAACAGCCTTCCTAAGTCAGCTCTGGCACCAATGCTTATAGTATGGCTTGGCACTAATACCAAGGCAATTATTATAACAGCTGTATCCGTAGCCATATTTGGCATGATAATTAATCTGTACACAGGTTTTCTTGGAATTGACAAAGAAAAAATAACTCTGATACGGACTCTTGGAGGTAATAAGTGGCATATTCTGTGCAAGCTTATCATCCCCGGCTCCAAGAAAATCATTATAAGTAACATGAAGGTAAATATCGGTCTGTGTCTTGTAGGTGTAATTATAGGTGAATTCTTAGCTGCCAAAAAAGGACTTGGCTACCTTATAATATATGGCAGCCAGGTATTTAAGATGAGTTATGTAGTTCTCGGAATTGTTATTCTCTGTATTATATCAACAATTCTCTTTGCTATAATAAATATAATTCAAAAGCTATTTCTAAAAGACTGATTTTATATTATAATCAATATACATTTTGCAAAACAAGGAGGCTAAAATCCTCTGCTCCTGCATGAGCAGTCGCATTTTGCTTCGCAAAACAAGGAGGATTTATGCTTTCTCTTACAATTAAGGATTTAAAGCAATTTATGAATAAACTTCTGATAAGCGATACATTTGATGGTATGTGTATTTCAGAAGTCTATATATGCACAGGATGCAGTTATACAATAGACGGAAAGCTCAACACCCACTTTTACCATGAAGATGAGCTTAATTCCATGCCTTCTGCAAGATATACATCATGGAAGAACATTAAGCCTTTCGCATTCAGCATAATTAAGGGCAGGAAAGTTCCTGAACTTTTAAAGGTTACATTTGTACTGCCTGAAGCAGTCGTTGCAAAGCTGATACTTGACAACAACCTTAACTTTGACCCTGATTGTGTCAATGGTTTATTTCTTAATGTACGCTATCAGGATGGTTCAGTAACTATGACAACAGCATCCTCTCTTCGTACTTTTACTCTCGACCGTTCACTTGATGAAGCATTTGAACGATATATTCTTAACTTCCTGTCAGATGCTGATATTTCCTATGAAGAATAATTTAGAATTATTTAATAAATGCCGCAAAACCGCCTGTTTACATGCTCAGGCGGTTTTCTGTTAGCACTCTTTATCTTTGAGTGCTAGTTTTTGCTTGACTTATGTTTCTGAGTGTATTAAATTAACATTTAGTTTAATACTATACAGATTGGAGAGTGAAATATTATGTCAAAAGAACATGGTAATTTATCTATTAACAGTCAGAATATTTTCCCTATCATCAAGAAATGGATGTATTCTGACCATGATATCTTCTATAGAGAGTTAGTTTCTAATGCTTGTGATGCTATCACTAAACTCAAGAAGCTTTCAATGATTGGAGAATACGAAGCTCCAGACGATATTGATTATAAGGTTGAGATTAAGCTTTCTGCAAAAGATAAGACAATCAAGATCATTGATAATGGTATTGGTATGACTAAGGAAGAGGTTGATGAGTATATCAACCAGATTGCTTTTTCAGGTGCTGAAGCATTCCTTGAAAAGTATAAGGATAAGGCTAATGATGACCAGATTATCGGACATTTCGGTTTAGGTTTCTACTCAGCATTTATGGTTGCTGACCAGGTTACTATTGATACTCTTTCATTTAAGGACGGAGCTGAATCAGTTCACTGGTCATGCGACGGAGGAACTGAATATGATATAAGTGAGGGAACCAAAGCAGCTCCTGGTACAGAGATTACTCTTTACCTCAATGAAGACAGCTATGAATTTGCCAACGAATATAAGGCTAAAGAAGTTCTTGATAAGTACTGCTCTTTCATGCCGGTTCCAATCTTTGTAACTAACGAAGATGCCGGTGAACAGACTGAGGAGATTCCTGAGGAAGAAGTTACAGAAAAAGATACAGTTCTTGATACATTTATAAAGGATGCTGTAACTGAAGAAGTTGAGAAAGAAGACGGAACTAAGGAAACTGTTGAGAAGGTTCCAGCAAAGAAGATGGCCAAGATTGTTAAACGTCCGGTTGCAATCAATGATATCCATCCACTCTGGACAAAGCATCCTAATGAATGTTCAGATGAAGATTACAAGGAATTCTACCGCAAGGTATTCCACGATTATAAAGAACCATTATTCTGGATTCACCTTAACATGGATTATCCATTCAATCTTAAGGGTATTCTCTACTTCCCTAAGATTAATACAGAGTATGAATCTATTGAAGGTACTATAAAGCTTTATAACAATCAGGTATTCGTAGCAGATAATATTAAAGAAGTTATTCCAGAGTTCTTACTACTTCTTAAAGGTGTTATTGACTGCCCAGACCTTCCACTTAATGTATCACGTTCAGCACTTCAGAACGATGGATTTGTTAAGAAGATATCTGATTACATCACTAAAAAGGTTGCCGACAAGCTTTCAGGAATGTGTAAGACAGATAAAGAGAACTATGAGAAATACTGGGATGACATCAATCCATTTATCAAATTCGGCTGCTTAAAGGATGAAAAATTTGCTGAGAAGATGAATGATTATATCATATTCAAGAACCTTGACGGCAAATATTTAACACTTAAGGAATGTCTCGAAGAGAATAAAGAGAAACATGAAAACACAGTATTCTATGTAACAGACGAAGTTGAGCAGAGTCAGTATATCAACATGTTTAAGAATGAAGGTATTGATGCTGTAATTCTTACTCATAACATTGACCAGCCATTCATCACTAACATGGAATCTAAGAATGAGAATCTCAAGTTCAAGCGTATCGATGCAGATCTTTCAGACAGCTTTAAGGAAGAGACTTCTAAAGACGAGTTGAAGGACATGACTGAAAAGCTCTCTAAGACTTTCAAGGATGCTCTTGGCAAAGAGAATTTAACTGTTAATGTTGAGAAATTAAAGGATGCATCTATATCTTCAATGATTACTCTTTCAGAAGAAAGCAGACGTATGCAGGATATGATGAAGATGTATGGTATGGCAGGCATGGATCCTAATATGTTTGGTGCCGAAGGTCAGACTCTTGTACTTAATGCTAACAATGATCTTGTTAAATATGTTGCAGAACATACAGACGGCGAAAATACTAAGATTATATGCGAACAGCTCTATGACCTTGCTATGCTTAGTCATGCACCACTCTCTCCTGAACAGATGACTGGATTTATTGCAAGAAGCAATAAAATCATGGAATTACTTGCAAAATAACGCCATTTAAACTATCATTGTCTTATATAACAATAAGGAAATATATAACATGACTAATTTTAACTATGACAATTATGACGATGATACTAAAGCTAAATACGATGACGGTATAGAATTCTTAGATGATATTGACGATGATTTCTCTTATGATGACACAGATTATGATGACTATGATATTCCACGATACAGCGACGAGCCACCTGCTCCTGCACGCAAGGACCATAAAGAAAGTATTGGACAGGAAATATTAAGCTATATTAAGATTCTTGCTGTTGCCATCATAGTTGCATTTCTATTCACAAGATTTATTATAGTTAATGCACAGGTTCCTTCTGGTTCAATGGAGAACACTATTCTTACAGGCGACAGACTTATTGGTTTCCGTCTGGCATATCTGTTTCACGAACCTGAACGTGGTGATATTGTAATATTTAAGTATCCTGACGATGAATCTCAGAACTTTGTTAAAAGAGTTATTGGAATTCCTGGAGATGTTATTAATATCAGGAATGGTTACGTTTATGTTAATGGAGAGATGCTTGAAGAGAATTATATCCGTGAGCCAATGAACAGTGATGGAGAAGACCTGACATATGTTGTACCTTCCGGTTCGTATTTTATGTTAGGCGATAATCGTAATAATTCCAAAGATTCCAGATACTGGACTAATACATTCGTATCTAAAGACAAGATAATTGCTAAAGTTTCTTTCAGATACTTCAATGTCAGGACGAAAAGGTTTTCTTTTTCTTTTATCAAATAATCCCCTGCATAATAGATAATATTCAGGGAACAATAATATGGCCGCTATGTTAATTGCAACATGGCGGTCATAATTGTTTTTTGAAAGGAGAAATATTATGGGTAATCTTAACTGTAATGCTGCATCTTGCATGCATAACTGTGACAACCAGTGCTGTCTTAATTCAATCTGTGTAGAAGGAAGCTCTGCATGCCAATGTGGTGAAACATGCTGCAGTGACTATGAACATCAGAAACCAGGTGCAACTAATATGTGCCATCTTCCTAAAGATTCTTTATCCATCTCATGTGAAGCAACCAACTGCATATATAACACTAATAAAAAATGTGATGCTGACCATGTAGACATATCAGGTATAAAAGCTGTAACAGAGGACGATACAGTCTGTACAACATTCCAGGCAAGGGGATAAGTCCTGCTTACACGAAAGGGCTGTCATGCATATGCATGACAGCCCTTAATAATACATAAAAATTATGCTCTTGATGTATACTCACCTGTACGAGTATCAATCTTAATCTTATCGCCCTGATTAACGAATAATGGAACCATAATCTTAGCTCCTGTCTCTACGATAGCTGGCTTAGTAGCACCTGTTGCTGTGTTACCCTTGATACCAGGCTCTGTATCTGTTACTTCAAGCTCAACTGAAATAGGTGGCTCAATAGCAAATACATTACCATCATGTGAACAAAGCTTAACCATCTCATTCTCTTTAACGAACTTAAGAGAATCACCAACCTGATCAGCACTTAATGCAATCTGATCATATGTCTCTGTGTTCATGAAGTTATAAAGATCTCCATCAGCGTATAAATACTGATATTCTGATCGGTCGATGTGTGCAAGATCAAACTTCTCAGTTGGTCTGAAAGAATTCTCTATAACACCACCAGAAATAATATTCTTTAACTTAGCTCTAACGAAAGGTGATCCCTTACCAGGCTTAACATGCTGGAATTCGATTACCTGCCAAATTCCGTTCTCATACTGAATTGTAATACCGTTCTTAAAACTACCTGCATCTACCATTCTTTGGTATACCTCCTAAATAATCAAATGACTTCTAATATTGTATAATAAATATAAACATTTGGCAACTACTTTTTCATTACAAGGTCAACAACTGCTTCCATTGCATATAAATATCCCTTAAGTCCAAGCCCTACTACCTGTCCGTTACATACAGGAACTGTCACAGAAGTATGTCTAAACTCCTCTCTTGTATGTACGTTGGATATATGAACCTCAATCTTAGGAATAGCTGCAACAGATGCAAGTGCATCTCTTACTGCATAGCTGTAATGTGTGAATGCTCCGGGATTGATAACAATTCCATCAACATCATTGTAGTATGCCTCCTGAATCTTATCAATTATAGTACCTTCATGATTGCTCTGGAATACTTCCACATCAACTCCAAGTTCTTCTGCCTTCTTCTTAATCATTGAAACAAGCGCTTCATAATTCTGTTCACCATAGATGCCTTTTTCTCTTATTCCTAGAAAATTAATGTTAGGTCCGTTCATTACTAGTATCTTCATATCAATCCTCCATTATTCCCATATTAATAGCTGCCACGACATCTGTATACATATCTTCAAATCTTCTGTCATCAGTCTTAACAATAATATCAGCAGCCTCTTTATAAAGAGCCTCCCTTGCAGCCATAAGACTTTCAATCTTCTCTCTTAGGTTGCCTCCTGCAAGAAGCGGTCTGCTTGTATCCTTAGACAGACGCTTTACCAGTTCATCAACAGATGCTTCCAGATATACAACAATTCCAAGTTCCTTAAGAAGACTTCTGTTAACCGCTCTTACTGGCAGTCCTCCACCAACAGATATAACACAGTTATCACAGACCTGTGCAAGCTCTTTAATAGCCTGTGTCTCCATATCCCTGAATGTCTCTTCACCGGAATCCCTGAATATATCCTTAATAAGCTTGTTGTACTTATTCTCTATATACTCGTCAGTATCAAGGAATTCCATATTGTGGTTCCTGGTAATCCATTTTCCAAATGTTGTCTTGCCACTTCCCATAAATCCAATGAGAATAATATTATTATGTCCGTTATTCATCAATTCCAAGCTCCTTCTGAAGACACTTATACACCTCATCAGCCTCTTCCTTAGTAATCTTACAGTCATTCCAGAGCTCGTAAGCACTTACACCCTGATACAGAAGCATCTTAAGACCATTATAAGCATTCTTTCCCTGTGCCTTAATAAGCTTCATAAACTTAGTATTGGCCGGATTATATATAATATCAACACCAACTGCTGCCTTTTTGTAAAATGCTTCATCATCAATAACAACAGCTTCGTCATTCGGATGAAGTCCAACACTTGTTGTCTGGATAATAACATAATCTTCTCCCGGAATATCAGCATAATCAGCAATATTCATAGGAATAACCTTATCATTGTTAAAATGTGCATTAACAGCCTGTGCAATCGCCTCAGCCTTATCAACTGTTCTGTTCAGCAGATACACACACTGTGCATTCTTACTTGAACATAAGAATGTTATGGCTCTTGCTGCTCCTCCTGCTCCAAGAATAATAACCTTAGAATCAGCAAGTTCAATTCCTTCATCTTCAAGTTCTCTCGCAAGTCCAAGAATATCAGTGTTGTATCCTTTAAATCCTCCGTCAACCCTTACAAGCGTATTAACAGCCCCTATAGCCTTGGCAAGCGGATCTATATCTACAAGAGAATCAATAACCTCTGACTTGTGTGGAACTGTAACATTAAGTCCCAGTATATTGAGACTGTAAGCACCTTTTACAGCAGATGCCACGTCTCCTTTTTCCACTTTAAATGTAGTATAAACCATATCTTTTCCTGTCAGCTGTGCAAGATTATTATGAATTGCCGGTGACACAGAATGTCCTACCGGATTACCAATAAGTCCGCATACTCTTGTTGTTCCTTTGATGTCCATAATCTAAGCTCCTTTAAGCAATTAATGCTTTCTTCTATTATAGAAAAATAATACAATCCATTCCAGTCTTCTCTTAAGAATAATCTGAATCTCTTCATGCTTATCAATAGGCTTCACAAGAATGGACATAATACCCGCTTTGTTAGCTCCCCATACATCTGTAAAAAGCTGGTCACCAACAAAAAATGTGTTGCCTTTATCAGTACCCATAATCTCCATAGCCTTAATATAATTAACAGGTGATGGCTTTCCTGCCTTGCTTACATATCTTGAACCACAGGCGTCTGCAAGCGGCTTGACCCTGTACTCCTTATTATTAGATATGATACATGTCTCAAAGCCAATAGTCCTTAATCTGTCAAACAAATCACTGCAACGCTTTGTAACAGGTGCTCCATGCTCAACAAGTGTGTTATCAATATCAAACACAATCCCTCTGTAGCCCTTGTCATAAAGCCCCTGATAATCAATGTCATAAGCTGAATCAATATATATATCAGGATAGAATCTCTTAAACATAACTTAAATGCTGCCTTTCTTTAATCTGCTTCTGATATATTACTTAAGAATCTTCTTAATCTCTTCCATAAATGAATCAACATCCTTAAACTCTCTGTACACAGAAGCAAATCTTACATAAGCAACCTCATCAACGTTCTTGAGCTTGCTCATAACGATTTCACCGATAGTCTTGGTAGAAATCTCTTTCTCGCCGATATTAAATATCTGTGTCTCTATCTCATCAACCATATTATTAATCTGTGAGATAGAAACCGGTCTTTTATGGCATGATCTTACTATGCCGGCTGTTATCTTCTCTCTGTCATAAGGTTCTCTGTTATTATCTTTCTTAATAACAATAAGTGGCATGGACTCAATCTTCTCATATGTAGTAAATCTCTTACCACATTCATCACACTGACGCCTTCTTCTTATTGAACTGTCATCAGTTGGTCTTGAATCAATTACCTTAGTGTTATCTTTACCACAAAACGGACACTTCACGCTATCTACCTCCGAATTAAATATATAAATTAATTATGAATAAGCCCAGCCAAAATGTCAATCCTTTTAATGTTGATAAATGTATTATTCAAGGAGGGATTATGGCTGGATACAAAGTTGAAATATGCGGAGTCAATACAAGTGACCTTCCTCTTCTTAAACCAGCTCAGTCAAAAGAGCTGCTTTCAAAGATAAAATCAGGAGATACACAGGCAAGAGAAACATTTATAAAAGGGAACTTAAGACTTGTATTAAGCATCGTCCAGCGTTTCAACCAGAGTGGCGAGAATCTTGATGACCTGTTCCAGATAGGCTGCATTGGCATGATAAAAGCAATTGATAACTTTGATATGTCTTTAAATGTGCAATTCTCAACATATGCTGTTCCTATGATAATCGGAGAAATCAAACGTTTTCTGCGTGATAACAGTACAATACGTGTAAGCCGTTCATTGAAAGATACCGCTTACAAGGCAATAACAACCCGTGAAAATCTTATGAAGAAGAATCTGAAAGAGCCTTCAATTACAGAAATAGCTGAAGAAATCGGCATATCCAAAGCAGATATAGTCATTGCTCTTGAAGCCGTGACACCTTCAATTTCACTGTATGAGCCAGTGTTTAACGACGGCGGTGATACACTCTATGTAATAGACCAGGTTAAAGATAAGAAAAACACAGAAGACCGCTGGGTCCGTAATATTGCACTTAAAGAAGCAATCAACCGTCTCTCCCCAAGAGAACGCCAGATAATAACACTTCGTTTCTTTGACTGCCGCACCCAGACAGAGGTTGCCAAAGACTTAGGAATATCACAGGCCCAGGTAAGCCGTCTGGAAAAATGTGCCCTTCGCGATATGAAAAGACACCTTTGTTAATCAGTGCAATATAATAATATAAGCACATAATAAGGTGTTCCTATGCGTCTATGTGAACTTAAAGGAAAAACAGTTATCAATGATACCGACTGCTGCATATTAGGATTCGTTATTGATATTGACTTTGACCCCGCATCCGGATGTATACTTGCAATTATTGTTCCAGGCCCGGCAAGATTATGTGGTTTTCTTGGCAGAGATTATGAATATGTTATTCCATTCAAATGTATCCGCACAATCGGTCCTGATATCATACTTGTAAGTATATGTCCTGATAAGGTTAAGCAAAAATGTATCTGACCAGTATTGAAAAACCATGCCTCATGCTATAAAATAGTAATATATATGTTTTACGGAGGCGGATAATCATGGATAAGAAATACGTAGCTTATGTTGGCAGCTATACACACGAAAGCAGTAAAGGAATCCATATATATGACTGTGATGTAGCTAAAGGAAGAATAACAGAACGTGGAGAGGTTGCAATTGATAATCCTTCTTTCATTACATTTTCACCTGATAAGAACTTCTTATACGCTATATGCGACCAGGGTGTTTCAGCATATGCAATATTAGCTGATGGCAATATTGAACTTATGAATGTAGCATCAATCAACGGAATGCGTGGATGTCATATATGTGTTACAAGTGATAACAGATTCCTTGTAGTATCTGGTTACCACGATGGCAAGATAACAGTTATGCATATCAATGCAGACGGCTCTGTTGGATTTATTGCAGATGAAATATTCCACAAGGGAATCGGCAGTGTTGCCGAAAGAAATTTTCGTCCACATATAAGCTGGAGTGCATTCACACCAGATGAGGAGCTCTTATGTGTATGTGATCCCGGAATCGACCAGATAAAGCTTTATGAATTCAACCATGTAACAGGCAAGTTAAAGTTATATGATATAATCCGTTCACAACAGGAATCTGCACCACGACAGATAGAATTCAGCCGTGACGGAAAGTATGCCTATGTTGTATGTGAGATGAAGAATTATATCAACGTGTACTCATATGATAAGAACTCAGACAGGAACCGTTTCGAACTTGTACAGAATATATTCACTGTAAGACGCGACCACAAGACTAACAGTGCTGCAGCTAATATAATATTTGACAGTACAGGAAAGCATCTGCTCTGCTCTAATGCAGGTGATAACACAGTTACAATATATAACGTTGACACTAAGACAGGAAAGCTTTCAAGTCTCAACTCTCTTCCAATCAGTGGAGACTATCCTAAATACATAAAGCTTTTCCCTGATGATAAGCACATAATGTCTATGAACAACGAAGGTAATTCTATAACAATATTTACTGTAAAGTATGACAGAGGTCTTATCATAATGAATGGTCCAGAGCTTAAGATTTCAAGGCCTAATAACATGATAATTAAAGAACTTAATTAAAAATGTGCATTATGACACATATTAAGAATGGCTGCCGTTTAATAACGACAGCCATTAATTTTTATGAATATTTCTCTTCGCAGTACTTACATCTGTAAACCTGCTTTTCCTCATCAGCAAGTACGAACACCTGCTTTAATCCCTGCTCAATAGATGTGATACATCTTGGATTCTTACATTTGATAATATTAGTAACCTGCTTTGGAAGAGAGAGTCTCTTCTTGTCTACTATTTCACCATTCTTAATAATATTGACAGTAATATTATGGTCAACGAATCCTAAAACATCAAGATCAACAAGATCAAGACCACCTTCAATCTTAATAATGTCTTTCTTTCCCATCTTACCACTTCTTGCATTCTTAATAATAGCAACCTGACAGTCAAGCTTATCAAGACCTAAGTAATTGTATATCATCATGGCCTTTCCTGCTTCAATATGGTCAAGAACAAAGCCTTCATTAAGTTCGCCTACATTTAACATAATTTTCCCTCCTTATGCATCCAGTGAATCAAGTACATGAGCTAATGATGGATTAACCGCTGTATCAAGTCCAAGTAAAGTAAGTATAAGTGCCATTCTTACATATACACCAAACTGAACCTGCTTGAAATAAGCAGCTCTGTCATCATTGTCAACATCAACAGATATTTCATTAACTCTTGGAAGCGGATGAAGAACATACATATCAGGCTTTCCAAGTGCCATCTTATCTTCATCAAGTATATAGAAGTCTTTCATTCTTAAATATTCATCTTCACTGAAGAATCTTTCTCTCTGTACTCTTGTCATATAGAGAATATCAAGTTCTGGCATAGCCTGTTCAAGATTCTCAACTTCTACGAAATCGCAGTTATTAGCCTTAAGCACATCATCCCTGATATAATCAGGAATTCTTAACTCCTTAGGCGATATAAGGACAAACTTTACATTCTTGTATCTAACTAATGAACTTATAAGTGAGTGAACTGTTCTTCCGAACTTAAGGTCACCACATAAACCGATAGTAAAGTTATCGAGTGAACCACGAAGCTCCCTTATTGTCATAAGATCTGTAAGTGTCTGTGTAGGATGCTGATGTCCACCATCACCTGCATTAATAATAGGGATGTGTGAATACTCGGAAGCTACCATCGGAGCACCTTCCTTTGGATGACGCATTGCACATATATCTGCATAACAAGAGATAACTCTTATAGTATCTGCAACACTTTCACCCTTTGACGCTGAGCTTGAAGAAGCCTCAGAAAAGCCTAATACCTGACCGCCAAGGTTAATCATGGCAGCCTCGAAGCTTAATCTTGTTCTAGTACTTGGCTCATAGAACAATGTGGCTATCTTCTTACCATCACATACATGACCATACTTTGATGGATCCTTTGAAATGTCTCTTGCAAGGTCTAATAATCTTGCCAGTTCATCAACGCTTAAATCAAGCGGACTAAGTAAATGTCTCATAATAGAAAAGCCTCCGTGTGTATATTTAATTAAAATAATTACTCTGTTCTGCTGTATTTCTCTGACTGAACCTTAATAAGTTCTGCATCATTAAAATAATCAATCTTCATAGCAGCCTTGACATCATCAAGAGTGTCCTGTGCAACCGCATAAGCTGCCTCAGTACCCTTCTTAAGAATATCGTATACTGCCGGGATATCCTTCTCATACTCATGTCTTCTTGCTCTGATTGGCTCAAGCTCTTTATTAAGAACATTAAGAAGGAACTTCTTAACCTTAACATCGCCAAGACCACCTCTTGTATAATGTTCTTTCAACTCATCAAGATTCTTATACTCAGGAAGGAATTCAGCAAAATCCTCATCACTGCTGAAAGCGTCAAGGTAAGTAAATACTGTGTTACCTTCAACATGACCAGGATCTGATACCTGAAGATGTGTAGGATCTGTATACATACCCATAACCTTCTTCTTAACTTCCTCTGGAGTATCAGACAAATAGATACAGTTTCCTAATGACTTACTCATCTTAGCCTTACCGTCAGTACCAGGAAGTCTTAAGCAGGCCTTATTATCTGGAAGAAGAATCTCAGGCTCAACAAGAGCCTCTCCATATACAGAATTAAACTTTCTTACAATCTCACGACACTGCTCAATCATAGGCTCCTGATCTTCTCCTACAGGAACTGTAGTAGCCTTAAATGCAGTAATATCCGCAGCCTGGCTTATTGGGTAACAGAAAAATCCTACCGGAATACTTGCCTCGAAATTACGCATCTGGATCTCAGATTTAACTGTAGGGTTTCTCTGAAGTCTTGAAACTGTAACGAGGTTCATATAATAAAATGTAAGCTCTGTAAGCTGTGGAATCTGTGACTGAATAAATATATTAGACTTAACTGGATCAATACCAACTGAAAGATAATCGAGTGCAACCTCGATAATGTTCTGTCTTACTTTCTCTGGATTATCAGCATTATCTGTTAATGCCTGTGCATCCGCAATCATAATAAAAATCTTCTCGAATTCACCTGAATTCTGTAATTCAACTCTGCGCTTTAAAGATCCAACATAATGACCTAAGTGAAGTCTACCTGTTGGTCTGTCACCTGTTAATATAATCTTAGACATAGACCATCCTTCTTTCATCCCAAAATTGTAAAAATTATATCATACTTTTACGCAAATGGCAAAAAAGTTTAATATAAATTGGCAGAATTACTGCAATTCCTGCAAGGAACGTAAGCCCCTCATTCCAGCACACTGCATCAAAGCCAAAATGTGGTATCAGAAGTACAGCAACAGCTGCCCTTCCAGCCATCTCAGCAAGTCCTGAGAGGATAGAATATTTGCCATAGCCCATACCCTGAACTGAATACCTTGCAGTAAATAAAAGTGCCAGTTCTGCATTAAACACACTTATGTATCTTATAAACTTCACAGTGTAACCGACAACAACTGTATCAGCTGCATTAACGAATATAAGTGCCATATATCTGCCGGTAAAGAAACATACTATCATCGTGATTACAGAATAGATAAGACCAATCTCTAAAGTTCTCTTAAATCCTTCACTGATACGGTCAAATCTCTTAGCTCCGAAATTCTGTCCAACGAATGATGAAAGAGCTGTTCCCAACGCATTTAGCGGGCACAGAATCAGATTCTTAATCTTATATCCGGATGTAAATCCGGCAATAGCATCCTCGCCTAACGCATTAACATAATACTGCAGGATAATAGCACCTATCGCAGTTATAGAATACTGTAAGCCCATTGGCATGCACATTTTAATAATGTTCTTCATGTAATACGGATGGAACTTTCTTTCATCTGCATTAACTGGAAATAACAGTTTGTACTTCTTAAAGATATATACAGCACTAAGAACACCTGCAATTCCCTGTGAAAATATAGTAGCAATTGCAGCTCCGGCAACACCCCACTTCACAACAACAACCAGAAACAAATCAAGAAATATATTAATAACAGTTGATACTGCCATAAATACAGTTGATTTCTTACTGTCGCCAAAGGCCATAAGAAGTCCGAAACAGAAGTTATACAGAACCGTCAACGGAAGTCCTAAGAATATAATAACAAGATACACATGTGCATCCTTAAATATATTTTCAGGTGTCTTTAACCACGTTAAAAAGAGTCCACTCATAGACGCTGTGACTGCTGTCATAATGACAGCAATCGCAAGTGCAAAGTAGACTCCGTTAATAAAATATTTTCTTAAATCAGTATTCTTTCCTGCGCCAAATGCCTGTGAAACAGGAACACTTATTCCTATACATGAACCTATACAGAAATAACATACAATATATGTAAGAGAAGAAGTTGCACCAACTGCTGCCAGTGCCTTAGAGCTTAAGAACTGTCCAACAATTGCTGCATCTGCAATATTATAAAGCTGTTGCAAAAGCTGACCCAAAAGCACCGGTCCTGCAAATGATAATAAAATCCTTGTTATTGGTCCATTAGTCATCTTTGCATTGTCAAGCGTCTCTGTACTGCTCATAAGCTTCTTCGTCTCCTGTAAATAATTAAGCTATATTCCAGACTTCTTATTGTGTCTTATTCTGGCAATAACTCTTGAAATTCCCATAATAATAAGAGTTCCAATAACAGCCCCGCAGCCATCGATAAGCACATCTGTTACTCTTCCACTTCTTCCCGGCACAAAGAGCTGATGTAATTCATCTGTCGCCGCATACAATATTGCTATAAATGCTGATATAGCAACATATCTTATATTAATTACTACTGCTGTAACCGCACCTAATACCAATCCTGCAAGCAGTGCATACTCCATTGCATGTGCGGTCTTTCTTACCGGATGGTCAATTGTCTGTGCCATATGAATCTGCTGTTCCTCACTCATATTATCAAATCCCGGAACAAATATATGACACACAGCCATTCCAGCCTTAATACTCTGGTTTTCTGATTCTTCTCCCGGTCTTGCAGAAAAAGAAAATATAACAACCATCCATGTAACCACAAGTATTGCAAATATAATTCTACGGATATTATAATCTGCTAATCTATCCATATATGATTAATCTCTGTATCCATGAGGATTATGACTCTGCCAGTTCCATGCATCCCTGCACATATCCTCTAATGATTTCTTAGCAGTCCATCCTAATATATCATGTGCCTTAGATGCATCTGCCCATGAGTCTGGAATATCTCCAGGACGTCTGTCTCCAATCTTATAATTAACCTTAACCCCTGTAGCATTCTGGAATGCATTAACGATTTCAAGAACACTGTATGGAGTTCCTGTTCCAAGATTAAATATCTCAACACCCTTGTGAGTATCCGCATATTCAACAGCCTTAAGATGACCACATGCAAGGTCAACAACATGGATGTAGTCTCTTCTGCATGTTCCATCAGGAGTTGGATAATCTCCCCCGAATATAGTAAGCTGCTCTCTTACACCTGCAGCAACCTGTGATACATATGGCATAAGATTGTTAGGAATTCCCTGTGGATCTTCACCAATCTTTCCAGATTCATGTGCTCCGATAGGATTGAAATATCTGAGTAATATAACCGTAAGCTCAGGATCAGCCTGTGCACAGTCTGTAAGAATCTGCTCCATCATTGACTTAGTCCATCCGTACGGATTAGTACAGTCACCCTTATGCATTGTCTCATTATATGGTGGCTTCTGGTCTCCATATACAGTTGCTGAAGATGAGAATACAATCTTAGTAACTCCTGCTTCCTTCATACACTCAATAAGAGTAAGTGTTGTATCAATATTATTGCGGTAATACTTAGCTGGTAATCTTGTTGACTCACCTACAGCCTTAAGTCCTGCAAAATGTATAACGCAGTCTATATGATTCTCTGCAAAAATCTTCTGCATAGCTTCTTTATCTTTAACATCTGCTTCATAAGAAACTACCTTCTTGCCAGTAATCTCTTCAACTCTCTTTATTGATTCCGGACAACTGTTACTATAATCATCAACAATAACAACTTCATGTCCTGCATTAAGTAATTCAACTGCTGTATGTGAGCCAATATATCCTGCTCCACCTGCTAATAAAACAACCATTACATCCTCCTTGGTCTGAATACATAATCGAATTTCATTCCACATACTACCACAGTATTAGTCATATATCAACCATTATCAATCTTTTCTGCCGATAAACGACTCATATAATCTGTAGTCACTATTCACAATCAGTTCATCTGGAAATGCTGTATCTTCAATAACTTTATAAGCCCTGTCAAAATCACATATGCTCTCTTTAATATGTGCATCACTTCCTATAGAAATACTGACGCCTAACTCCTTGCACAGATTAAGCATATGCACATCATTCTCGTAAGCTCCCTGTCTTGGTCCTGACGGATTAAGAGAAGTATTATTAAGTTCAAGAAGCACATGCTTCTCCTTAGCTGCTCTCACAAGACGCTCATAATCTACAAGGTATCTTGAATCATCAGGATGCCCTATAATATTGACATATGGATTGTCCATTGCCTTAATTAAAGCATTGGTATTCTGTTCAATACTTCCCGGCTTGATACATGGAATATGAAGACTTGCTATAACAACATCACAGCCTTTGAGCCCGTATTCCTTAAGATCAATATTACCATCATAATCCATGATATTGACCTCACAGCCCATATATATCTTCACTCCACATTTCTGTCTTGGAATAATTCCCATGTTAGAAAAATATAATATGCCTGCACTTCCCGGCATCTTAGGTGCATGGTCTGTTATTGCAAGATGAGTAACTCCGATGCCTGCCGCATACGCCGCCATCTCATCTATAGTATTATACGCATGTCCGCTTACCAGTGTATGGGTATGTGTATCAATTGAATATTTCATAAATTCATCTTCCTTATATTACTGGTATTATCCATTCTGACTAAAATTCAATATCAACTGTACCGTTAGCGTGCTTCATATAATCAAAAAGCTTAGGTGCTGTAAGAAGTGTAAGTGGATCTTTCTCTGTATCATCCTCTTCAAATATCTTAACAACCTCATCGATCTCTGAGTTAGAAAGAGAATTAATGTACTCTCTCATCTCTACTATTGTCATATTAAATAATTCTTCTTTACTCTTCATAACCTGATGTCTCCTTAATAAACTCTTCTAATCAATTCTTTTTCTAACTTATTACTCGGTGCGTCCTGTATAGATTACCTTACCCGTGTTCCATAACTCTGCTGTTCTTCTTGCAGCCTCAAGTCTTTCATCATCGTTCTTAAACTCAAAAGTTGCTGACTGACATCCGCAATCCAGACATGTTACATAATAACCATGGTCCTCTTCTTCAAGTATAGATGGTCCGAAGCATCTCGGACAATCCTGTAAATCAATCATCTCATATATCTCCATGTTATACGTCCTCTCTTAATGTTTTATATATTGGAAAATTAATGTGTTTTCTGGCAACATGGATGATTATAGCACATTTGAGGGGATGATTGTTAACTTGATTTGTTTTTATTTAATTATTCGCACTTGCTTTATTACCATTTAAATTTTCATTACCTTTTTGTTTTTTATCAGTTTCACCATCATTGATTAATTCAATAGCATTTTCATATTTATCTCTTCAATTTTAAAAAAGCCATATTAGGCATATCATATTGTTTTGTAAGATTGTTATAGTTAAAGGGGTTGTTTTGTTCAACAACATTAAATATAGCAAATTGCGGGTAGCCAATAAGCTTGCAATTGAGCTTAATATCCTCTTCTGTTCTGTCTTCTAATTTAATTTTTCGTAAACGATCACTTTGAGCCAAAAATTCTGATTCCATACGACGTACTTCAGAATAATTAGGCAACACCTTTTCGATAGCACTATATATCTTTGACTGAGTATCATCATCAATTATCTTAGTCAAATCAGACGAATATGGTTCTTTGTTTAATATTAGATAATGTGGCACACCGTATTTGACTCCATTACGGCATTCGACAACAAATATACTAGTTGCATCCTCCGGCTTACATGATATTTCATCCAAAAAAACATAATCTTTGGGAGAAAAAAGAACTCCGTTTTTAACAAACGTCTTATTGTATTTTTCAGAAATAATCCTCTCTAAGTACTTTTCACTTTGATATCCCCAAAAAATACTCATAGTTTCCCAATTGCGCATTTCCTTCATGAGTTTAGTAAATTCGAAAGAATGTCTATCCGTTGTTTTTAAATACTCATATGTTTCATCATATTTTTGTCTACAAAAATTCATTAAATCATACTCAACATCTTCCGTGTTTAAAAGAAAAGTTTCAATAAGAATATTAACGATATCTGCTTTCGATAAGTTCTTTAAATCAGCACTTTTTTCAAGAATATCATAGTTGTCTGGATAAAAGTCAATTGAAGTCTTTTTATGTTTCATAATTAATCCCTCCTTTGTTTACATTATATACTATATGTTGTTTTATGTAAATAACCCTTTTGGGTTATTTACATAAAAAGTTATTTTCTTACATTATGTGATTAGAAGCCTCCCCCAGCATTTCCTATCACGGAAAGACTTTATATTGTAACTGCATATCTTAGCATTACTGTAAACCTTGTGATCCTTCCAAAAAGAAAGAAATCATTTAAGATGATTAATTCTTGTGATTTCCATTAATTAAAAACATTATATATTCCGTATCTATGTGATACTATAACATTCTTATCCGTTGAAGTTGAACATTTAAATACTCTCTCTGGAGCACCAAACACCTGATTATTTTTAATTTCTTCACATTTTCTCAATATTTTTTCGTTGTTTCATTATAAGCCTAGCTCTCAATCGCTAGCTTTTCATTTTCGACAGCTAACCTCTGAAGTTTTACTTGGCTTTCTACTACTATATGATCATCAAACATTCTTATCTTAGTTTCAAATACTTACTTTAATATTTCAATTTGGAACTGTTAATGTTACAATTTATATAAATATACAATTTGTATTTCATATTTTCATGCATAATACAACACTCATTACGCACGATATAAGCTGGATTAACAAGGAGGATTTATTATGGATAACTGTGAATATTTGTATCATTATACTAATATAGAAACTCTAGCTCTAATATTAAAGAACCGAACGATACGCTTTAATTCACTTGATAAAATGGACGATTTACAAGAACAACAAACCGCAGACATAGAAAATATCGGACAATTTTGTTATATAAGCTCCTGGACAGAAGACGATACAGAAAGTATTCCAATGTGGAATATGTATGCATCTTTAAATTTAGGAGTACGAATTAAACTTTGCAAAAATCCATTTAAAATATATAACATTACTGCGGAAGATTTATCAAAAGCAATCAATGCTCCTGTAACTGACGAATCAAATGGAAACCCTATCCAAAGTATAATTCCTATTACCGAAATGTTTGCCAAAGGATTTATTATTTTTCCGACGATAACTAAAGATTTATTGTTTAAAGTACAATATACTAATGACAGGGAAAAATTGTACCCTCATCTACTTAATGAAGATGACAAAAGATTTTCCATTACATTAGGAGAACTGGGAAAGTTTAAAAATTTGCATTGGAGATTTCAAAATGAATGGCGTTACATACTTACAATTCTTCCTCTTAATTTAAATCAATCGGTCGAAAACACTTTTAACGACTTCCAACTTATAGCAAATAAAATGCGATTAGGTCTAGAAAAACAACCATTCGCATACTATGACATGCACTTATCTGATGAAGCTTTTAATAAAATGGAGATTACACTAAGTCCTCGTATAAGTAGCGGAAGCAAAGTTATTGTTGAAAGTCTTATTGAAAAATATAACCCTTCAGCTACGGTGTCTGAGAGCCACCTAGTTGGATTAATTTAGTCGCTCATACTAATAATTTTTTGTGCTTTACAAAATTATTGCAATCAGAAAGAATAAGCCAAGAAACGCTGCAATTCGGCATTTCTTGGCTCATATACATTATTCAAACTTAATATAATATTTTCCTGTTTTTTTCACATGTTATGTATTATACACCTTTAAAAGATTCATCAAATCATTAATCTCCTCAGCAATCTGCTTACCATTATCAGTGTCCTTTACGAACACGCGCTGCTTTTCCACATAGACAACCTGCGACTCAGATTCAATATCTCTGTTGCTATTAATTGCCATGTTAATACTCATAAATGGATGATGCTCTTTAATCTTCATTCCATGAGAATTATAGATAAGTGTATATCCAGCTATTCCTGTAGCGTCATGATATCCTTCGCAGAAACCGCCGTCTATAACAATCAGTTTTCCATTAGCCCTGACTGGATGCTGCCCTTCCTTCGTTCTGACAGGAGTATGACCATTAATAATATGTGCATTCTCGTTGTAGAGATTAAACTCCCTTAAAATCATCTTGCAGATTCTCTCATGTTCATACTGGGCATAGTAATGATTCTTGTCTTCTTTAATCGCATTATTATAGTCAGCATTTTTCTCCTTGTCAAGGAATGTTCTTTCAAATGTTTTAATACACCTTCCCGTTACCGGCGATAATATATTGCTCCATAAAAACCACATAAAATCCACTGCGTCCGAATCACCAGTTCTTGCCTGTCTCACCATCGACTCGCAATAGTCAAGATACTCACGACCTGTGTACGACTTGCCATCCACAACAATTCCGTCAAACACCCCTTGTTCATCAAGTGGCACACAGCCATGGAACAGAAGATTTCCATTATGAATCTTATAAATGTTTCCTTTGTCATATAGAAAATTAATATGCCTCTCAAGCACTGTGCTGTTGATAAAATCTGCTCTGAATCTTCCCATCAGGAACATTTCTTCCATAGTCAGCTCATAAGGATTATTCATGTCAATTGTTGGAAACTCAGTAGTGTTAAGAAAATATTTCCTGTCACCAATTCTTACAATACCCTTATCCAGATCCATCTTGTCTAACAGAAGTCTTCCTTCCATTCTATATTCTGGATGTCTTTTAATAAGCTGTCCCTCAAGCTTGAATAAAATTACAGAAATAGCCTTATATACTGCATCATCAACATTTTTATCTGAATACGTCTTAACTGCAAACTGCAGAAGGAACCTAAGGCTTATTCCATATCCATTCTCAAGTATTGACATAGTCTTGTATTTAATATTATTTCTGACGACAAGTGCCATGCACACCGGATTGCCGCAAAATGCTCCCATCCACAATATGTCATGATTGCCCCACTGTATATCAACACTGTGATGCTCCATCAACAGATCCAATATCTTATCCGCATGCGGTCCTCTGTCATATATATCGCCCAGTATATGAAGATGGTCCACAGCCAGTCTCTTAATCAGGTCAGTAAGCGCAATAAGAAACTCGTCTCCATTGTGAAGACTGAGAATAGTCTCCATAATCTGTCTATGGTACACACTTCTGTTATCATCCTCATCCTTCTGCGCATGTATAAGCTCATCAATAACATATGCAAAATCCACTGGCATTGCCTTTCTCACCTTGGATCTTGTGTATTTAGACGACAGCAGCTTTGCAATCTGAATCAGCTGACCAAGTACATTTCTGTACCATTCATCAGTCACCTTATTTTCCTCCATAAGAATCGAAAGCTTCTCCCTTGGATAATATATCAGTGTACACAGCTCCTGCTGCTCGAATACAGTAAGCTCATCTCCATACAGCATCGCTACCTTCTCTTTAATTACCCCCGAACAATTATTAATTATATGGTAAAATGCATCATATTCCCCATGGAGGTCACTCATAAAATGCTCTGTTCCCTTCGGCAGATTCATAATTGCATTCAGATTAATAAGCTCGCGGTAAACTGACTGCTTTGTGGGATATTTTTCTTTTAAAAGCTTTAGGTATTTATCGTATTCTTTCATGGGGCCTCCTTTGGGAACTATTCAAAAAACTCTGGTTCATTCTCTATCAAATCTTCTGCTAGATATTTTGCGTCCATATTCTCTATTCCATAACTGTCATTTGAAATCTGTTCAGCAAGTTTGCTGGAATAATATATATCAAACGCTTTTCGTAAATCAATTCCCTTCATTTCAGAAATTTCATTAATAATATCACTTTCCAAATTTTGCTTATAAACTTCTTCCAATTGCTTTTTATCTACCATTATTATTCACCTCATATGCTCTCTTAAAAGTGATAAGACGATTCAGCGCTTCTTGATTTACAATACAAATTTGATTGTTCATCTTAGCGTATCTCAATTCTTCTAAAACTCTTTCTTTATCCCATAAGCCTCTAAAATACATATCCACAGTCTTAAACACATCATCATCTGCCACATTTCCTATAATAATGTCATATTCCTGATTCAATAACTGACCTTTTCTACATGCACACACAAAATCAAGCCATTTTTCATTCTCTTTTTCAAAAGATAATATCTTAAAATCATCCCATTCTTCAGATAATTCATAAACATTAACTATCGCAGCCTTTTCCTGTCGCATACCTTTTCGATATGCCCATTTTTTCTTGATTTTCAAACGTTGTAATGTAAAAACCTTGTCCAAAATCCAAATACTTTTTCGAATGTACTACATCTGGATTTTTTATAATTTCTGTTGATCCATGATATACAATCATATACTAACCCCTTTTTCTCTCACATAATCTGTAATGTCTTCTACTAGATATTCTTTTCCCTGTGTATGAAGAATATCGTAACATTTGATAATATAATTATCCAATATTCCAGTAGAATTTAATATTTTATACACTTTGGCCGTCGACATTTTCCATTTATCAGCAAGACTATATAGCATAAATATAGAAAAATTCAATTCTTTTTTCTCACACATAATCACTACCAACCTTTCTGGCATATTTTTATAGTGTCTGACACATTAAAATATCAACATTTATTTGCAATTTAATAAGAATATTATAGGATATTCCTATATAAATCGCAATAAGCATGTATCATTTTGCATATATTATCAAAATATTTTTTATAATGTTTTCAGTAATTCTACTAGTAGTGTTAAAGTCTTATGACATGCGACATCTTGAAATTAAATTTCTCCAAAATAACTAAGTCCGAGACATTGTCCCAGACTTTTCTTTATATTCCATACTCTCTATTCAATTCATAGGTTTGGTAAAATTAACAAAAGGAATATTATATGTTCCATATTTTGATGCTGATGTTACTTGTGCAACAATCGGTCTTAAATATGATAATAATAATGATGGAGCATTCTGATTCAACAATTTTTCAATCATATTGTCATCTAATTCATCATTCCATCTAAAGTTAGCCCCTTCTATAGCTTTTATGTAAAACGGAATATCATCATTCTTTTCTCCTATTTCAACATCTAACTCAACTAATGCTTCATTTCGATTTTCTTCCTTAGCAACTTTAACAGACATATTCATTCTAATCTGTATTTTAGTATCTTTTTCACTATTAAATTTCTTATTAACCCAAAATTCCAAACCCGATAATGCCGGATTGGTAAACTGAAATGCACTTTCCATACTATACTCCTCTATGCTGCATATGATAAATACCCACTATCTTCTGGTTTTCCATAGCAATCATTATTATTAACAACCCATGTTAAACCATTATTCTGCTCTTCATTATTATAAAAATCAGTATCAATATTTACATTAATAGTAACTTCTATATTAAATTTCTTTTCTTCTTCGCCAGTTTTGTCCAAAAAATCCAAATCTAAATTCGCAATATCAGCCACAAAACCATTATCTATATCTGTAATATGAATATTTTTTTCAATAGATGCAAGTATTTGAGAATTTGAATTCAAAAAATCTATTGATGGTCTAAATAAATTATTAGCAAAATTAATTGAATCCTCTCCTGATAATACAATTGTGTCAACAACTTCACTAGCCATATAAACTATCTCCTTTAATTATATTTTACTATCTAAATATTCTTTCAATTGATTCATGTGATTCATACAATCAAAATACATGGCTTCTGTCGTTCCATCCTGTCCCGCAGTATTATTAATCATCTTATTAAAGCCAATTTTACTATACCACCCTATTAAATCCAACTTAGCATCAATTGTTATTACTCTTATTGGCCAAAAAATCGAAAGCTGCCTAACTTTTTCTATTATTGTATGTAAGACTGCTGTTCCTATCCCATTCTTTTGATATTTTTCATCTATAGCTATAAATCTAATATGTACAGCAGACAATTTACCATTATTTATCTCTGTACTATAATCTGATATTTCTTCTGGAAAATCTTCAAGTTTAATTTCCCTAAACATAATTTGATAATAACCTAAAATAATATCTTTATACATTATATTATATGTATAAGCATTTTGAACAATGTGGGGATAATATGATTCTCTTATATAATTATTTATTGATTCGATCCCACAATCAAATATAATATCTTCAACTTTACTATCAACTTCTATAAATTGTAACTTTCCCATATACTCCCTTATCTAAGCAATATATAGAATAAAATAAGTCTATCATCAAACTAAGACTTGGTCAATTCTATTTTAGTGCTTTAAAATTATCCCTTTATAGCATCCAAATAGCCCATCAGCCTTTTCTGCTGTTCTGTGCTTAACTGCTGATAAGACTCTACCAATACACCTATATCCGTTCCTTTACTTATTACATATGTATCATTAGTACGACTTCTATTTCCTGTATGTTCAGCCCCAGACAACAAATCATAAGGTGTTACTTCAAGAACCTCACATATAATGAGAATCTTATCACTGACCGGATTAGTTCTTTTCTTTTTCCAGTCGCTAATTGAACTTTCTGCTATACCTGTTCTTGCAGAAAACTCTTTCTGACTCATTCCTTTTTCTTTTAGTAATTCAAAAATTCTATCACTGATTGTCTTCATGACTTTGTCCTCATATTCTCAATATATTTATAAGTTAACTTTATTTTGTATAAGTATATCACTAGTATTATACTTTGTAAATACGGATTTATATATTTATAAGAATTTATATGGCATTCAGCACCCCGAAAACATTCTGAACCCTGCACTCGATATTAAAATTCATCATCCAGTCCAGCGAAATGTAGCAATTTCAGTATTATCAATGCAAAATTATATGATAGCCATCTAATATCCAAAAAAGTTCCTGCGAAATATTCACTCTGCTTATATTCAGGAAATCTAAAATACTCTGCATACCCATTTTCTATACATTTATCATATTTTTCACAAAATGTTTCAACATATGCCATATATTCATCTTTAATGTTATATTCATCAAAAACTATATGAGCTAACAACTGTAAGTTATGTTTTCTAGCCTCTTTGGTTATCTGTCCATTTTTCTTTACAATCAAATACTTAAATCCATTTTCTATTGCCTGCCTTCCAATATTCAAAGTAACAATTGAATCTGGTAATACATATGTCATTTTGTCAAATGCGTTAACATATTCAAGCCAGTACTCTTTCCATCTTAATATCCTATCTTCTCTTTTCACATTACTTTCTATATCGCTGACAGAGCCTAAAAAACTTCTATGATTTAATATATCATCAAGTGATACATGTTCAGGCGTATCCTTTACTATATCTCTCCCACTTATTCCATTAAACACAGGAGATTTACCATAATTAACATGAAATGTAGCATATGCACCATCAGCTTCTAAAATATCTTTATAACTTATATTGCTTCCATATTTCTTAAATAAATTCATATAAAAGATTCCTATCCTTTTATCATTATTTCGTTGTCTACATAATCATTCAAGCATTCCGACTAATAACAAATATAACTGACAATAAATATTAATCGATGAGTGACACCTTATATTAACTCTCAAGTCTCTTCAATCCTTTCAGAATAAATAGGTGGCATCTCTCGAAGGAATCGCATTACACTTAATACATCTATGAGTCTTGTTTGCTTTATAAAATTGGGGCAATCTGAATATTGTTCTACAATATCTTTATCTTTAACAACGTAATATATTCTATTATAAATTCTTTTTAATCCCTTAAAATCTCTATATATTTTTTGAGGCCAAAAACTGCCAGCAAAATAAAATATAGCTATTGGTAAAGAGTTATACCAATTAATAACATTTTCACAATTCTCTTCCGCTATACATTTTTCTGGAATTATCTGTTCATATATCCATCGTTCCTTTAATTCTGAAGCAGCATTCAAAATTTGAATATAATCACGAATAGAAATATTAACTTCTAGATTTTCTAATGCTAATGTTATTTTATCTATTTCTTCATCTGTAAACGCATATTCATTTCTAGCTATTGATTCAACATAATCATATTGTGTATTAATACTTTCTAAATCCACTTTTAAATCTACATACTTTTTTAAATAATTATGAGGATTATGAATTCCCCATTTCTTAATTGCATTTAAGACTATTTCCGTATCAATTGTGTAAACAATCTGAATTCTATCATAATCTTCTAACAATTGTACCGCTTCTAAAAAAGACATTATTGCATCATTTCCACATCTGTCTAATTCGTCCACGCAAAAAACGAATCGATAATTTTTCCATATTTTCATTATTTCTTCTATATAATCTTTTATAATAACTTTATATCCAAATTTTTCATTTACTTCTCTTTTTACTAGTGATGCTATGCTATTTTGAGTCCCCTGTATTGTCTCTACTATACTACTGGTAATCGGTAATATCCATTTTATAATAAAAAATATAATGACAATCCCATTCATTCCTGTATTAAATAATTGAACTGTCTCTTCTTTTAAGCCCATTAATAGTGCAAAATTATTGAAAAGATTGTATTTATATAATATAACAATCATTGCTACAACTAATATAAAATTCAATAAAGGTATTATTAAGTTTTTTAAATTCTTTTTTATTCTCATAAAAGAATAAGCTATTCTCAATATAAAATCTTTTTTTACACTTTCTTTCATTTTAGTAAAAAAATACGCCCATATTTTTTCCTGATCACTATATTCTGTTGCTTTTATATCAATTATTTTTGTTCCTTCTTTTGGAAGTTCCTCTTTTAAATATTCTAAGAACGTTGTTTTTCCAGTACCCCATTCTCCGAAAATCCCAACAGTCTTAATTTTCTTCTCAGACATAATCTCTGCTATTTTATTAGCCTTCTTTTTTCTGTCTAGTTTATCTTCTACAGATTTACTCGACTGTACACGGATTATCCTTTTATATCCATGCAAATATCTCTTCTTTATTTCTTTACATTGTTCTATTTTTTCGAGCATGTCTTCTTTTTTCTCAATTATTTGTACAGTATCATCAAGATCATCTTCTGCTATTTCTATATATGATCTGAATGTATCAAAATGTTCTTGATAAGTATAATTTTCTTCATCATCATATCCAGTAAGATCCTTTAATATATTTTCTTTTGTATTCCTTTGAGAATATAATTCTTTCAGCTGTTTCTTAGTATCCTCTAAACTTTTATCCAGTGTGTTTTTTTGCATTAAATTTTCCTCTCCTGTTATTCTTATATCCCTATCTTCTTACAGGTTATTCTAAACTATTAAATTATATAAAAACTTTTTTCGAGATTTAACTCTTCAACTATATCATTATTTGCTTTCTTAAATTCTGATTTATTATTTTCATAATCTGTAATCTTCATTTGAAACCAAAACTCAGGAGAGACTCTGATTCCTGTTACATCACATTTTATCTGTGTTGCTAATAATATATACATTGACATTACCCTATATTTATTATAGATACCTTTATTGCTCAAAGTATAATTTTCTTTTTGCATAGTTGCTGCAATCTTAATTGCATTCTCTGAACCATATGCATATATTGTATCCATTAATGAAACAAAATCTTTCAGGTAATTCCCCTTCCCTCTGGAATTAATAATACTATCCATTAATTCTAATATTTCATATGGGATAGATGACATTTTTTCAATATGTATACTTGTCTTCTCTTTTTCTAATTCTTCTTTAAAATTTCTTTTCATTGATTTATATGTAACAACAAAACCAATAATAGATATTATACTTGTTACTACCGACGTTATAATAACACCCACTAATTCTTCACTCATGTTTTCAGCCCTTTCGCTTAATTATTTGCTTATTCTTCAATAAAAATGTGTACTCTATAGATATCCATTATTCTTTTTGTCCTACACTCATTATATCCTGCTTTGTTATTTCGGCAGCCAACTCATCAATAAACTGATCTAATGCCAATGCTATAAACTCATGTAATAACCAATTTTCTTTTGACTTCATTAGTCTATTTAATTGCTCAGGCTTATATCTCGCAATCTCACTAACCCTATGCATTACAGCCATATTTATAGTAAGATCACTTAAATTAATAACATCTGCTCCCTGTGCATTATGAAGTTCAGTGCGCTTCAAATACCATAAACGTTTAGGGCCTCGAATATATGAAAAATATCTTCTATATTTTTGATTATTAGTTCTCAACTCACTTGAAATACTTGAACCATTATATTTTGCACCATCTTTGCTAATCAAACAAAATCCCCGATTTCCATACAAGTGAAATTTCTGATCAATGGTTGTTAAAATATGGCTGGGTATAGTTTGTGCATTTGCTGCAAAATACTCTTTTTCCAATTGAACTTTTAAGTATGCTTGTGCTTAATCATAATACTATTCAAATCAAGGCCTATATCATTTGTATCTTCACATATCCCATGTAATGAAAATTCATCAACAAACTCATCTGCTGTATCAGACTTATATGCCAAATATGATTTTGCAGCATTTAACATGCAATAATATGCAGCCACAGGTGATGCTTCAAATGGAAGTTCTTTAGCTGCTTTATAAAATATTTCTGCCTGCTTCCAATAAAACTCATATCCAAACTGCTTTGGATTCCCATATTTATTTGCATTAGCTGGATCAATAAACTTCATAGTTTTCCCATGCATTGCATAATAAAATGTCACATACGGAAACACATCATCTGTAAGAACTGTTGGCTTTGCAAAGTCTTGATTAGTATATGCCTTTGACATCCGAATATCTTTCCCTTTTTGATACAGCGGAGTATCTTTTAATTCAAATGTAGAATGACGTGGCATTTTTCTTCCTCCTACCTATTTTCTCTTTTCATTATTTGTTAACCTAATTTTTATAAATTTTGTTTTAAAGAATAAAGCATGATTAAATACATAACACATTAAGAGAGGCATTATCAGCCTCCCTTAATATTAATAAACAACTATAATATAAAATTCTTTTATCGCGAATTAACCCACCTTTATCCATAGCATATTGCTCCTTACCCTATGTATTCTTGAATTAATCCATACAATTATTTTCACATTCCGACTTAACTAGATAATAACATATTATAATCTTCTTATCAATCAGTATTACAATTCACAGGCCACATTTCAGAGCAACAAAAAACTCCGCCAGCAAAGCAAATGCCTTGCCAACGGAGATATATAATATGCTACTCTTTTCTCACACATTAGTAACAATCGCCACGCCATCGCCCTCTATCTCCACAGTCTTATTGCCTGCAGTTATGAAGAAGCTGTCGCCAGCTTTGTAGTTTTTAATGTTGTCGTCAACCCTGATAGTTCCCTTTCCTTCTGTAAAGATTACAGAACGGAAAGATGCTGTGTCGACATTAATTGTTACATGGTCAGATATGTCGTATTTGTAACATTCAAAATACTTGCAGCTGACTAATAGCTGTCCAGCTGTTGAATCCTCTTCAAGAGTTATAGCTGCCTCTTCCAACGCCTTATCATCTGTGTCTTCGCAGCTTTCATATGATACATACTTTTTAGTGTCAACAACATCGAGTGCTTTATCAACATGCAGTTCGCGCTTATTTCCGAACTTGTCCCTGCGGTCATAATCGTACATACGATAAGTACAATTAGAATTCTGCTGTATTTCACATATAAGGATTCCGGCTCCAATAGCATGAATTGTGCCGGCTTTGACCATAACGCAGTCACCTTTGCTGACTTCTACCTTATTAAGAATATCCGTTATTGTGTTATTCTCAATACGTTCTCTTATCTCTTCTTTGCTGGCATCCTTAGAAAGACCGCAATACAGATAAGCGCCGGGTTCACAGTCAACAACATACCACATTTCATTCTTGCCAAATTCATTCTCATTTCCTAATGCATACTCATCATCCGGATGAATCTGGATAGATAAAGGCTTCATAGCATCTATGAACTTTATAAGAATTGGAAAACGGTCAAGTGACCCACTCTTCCAGCCAACTGTATCTGCTCCAAATTTTTCAATAAATTCACCGAAATACATTCCCTTATATGGACCATCCGCAATAATTGACTGTCCATCTGGATGTGCAGACAATTCCCAGCTTTCCGCAATAATATCATAATCACATTTCTTGCCAAATACAGTTCTTAGCTTGGTTCCACCCCACAGATAATCCTTGAATGCTGGTTCAAGTCTGATAATATCAGGAATTTTATGAGACTCCTGAACGGGTTCTATTCGTAAGAAATCAGATTCAGACATAATCTCGCCTATACCAGTCTCAATAATAACAACATTCTCTGTTCCATGATTGAAAACCTTATGTGGCATGCCAACAGGTATGCTTACAGTTGCTCCCCTGCCATACTCTGCAACATTATCACCTATCTGAATAGTTGCAATACCATCAACAACCATCCAGTTTTCAGAGCGGTGTTCATGGCAATGCATTTTCATACTCATGCCAGGATACAAAGTTACTTTCTTAACCTTATAATTCTTGGTCATACACAATATCTGATGCATTCCCCATTCACGAAATGAAACCTTGGAACTGTCAAAATAAGGCTTATACTCTTCTACATGAGATTTAACAATATCCTTGATTAAAGAAATGTGTTCTCTGTCTGATATATATGTTGCATCCTCCGTATTAACAATAGATATATTGTTGATATGATTAGCAACAATAAGATGCTTATCAGCAGTATTAATCATTACCACATCTTCACAGGCATTATCGATAATATTTCTATGTCCGTAATCGCTTTGATTATCCTCATCGTTAATGTCTGCTATACAATCAATATCCCTATATTCAAAATCTGCAGTCAGCTCTGTTATATTGTCTATCTTAGTAAATAAATCTGCCTGCATACGCATTTTAGGGAAACGGTTCATAATAGAATCCGGAACATTAATAATATGACTTACAGTCTTAAGTTTTCTCCTGATTGCCTTCTTAGTCTGGGCAATATCCGGATATATCCCACGTAATGCTCTGTTAAATGCACCAACCATACATACATATATTCCAGCATGCTCACCATTAACAGATGAAACAATATTAGCTATCGTTCCTGTTTGGGCCGCTTCCTTTGCTCTTATGATAGAATCTTTGTAACTGCCTGATTCTATTACCAGATCAGAAACAGTAACCATCATAAGATCTGATGGGTTAAGGAAAATGCTTGCTAAAGAAACTGCGGCAAATGTACCGCAGTTCTTACTCTCGTATATTATCCTGTATCTTACATCCTGAAATACCTTAAGCTGTGTCTCCATAATATCTGCATAGCTTTCATTAGTAACAATGATAAATTCATCTGCAAATGGCATATTTCTTACAATAGTATCCTGTAAAAGAGATCTGCCCTCACATATATTAAGGAACTGCTTGGGATAGTTCTTTCTTGAGAGTGGCCATAATGTATTGCCTAATCCTCCCGCCAATATAACACACTTCATAATAATTATCTCTCAGCTCTCATTGGATTATTGAGGAAATCCTCATATGATAATCTTATTCCTTCTTCTAACTCTGTCTTATATTTCCAGCCAAGCTTCTCTGCCTTAGACACATCAAGAAGCTTTCTTGGTGTACCATTAGGTTTAGTTGTATCCCAGAGAATCTTACCATCATATCCAATAACCTTAGCAACAAGTTCTGTAAGTTCTTTAATAGTAAGCTCTTTACCTGTACCTGCATTAACAGTCTCATCACCACTATAATTATTCATAAGAAATACACACAGATTAGCAAGGTCATCAACATATAAGAATTCTCTTAAAGGACTGCCATCACCCCAGCATGTAACCTCAGATAATCCGTTAACCTTAGCTTCATGGAATCTTCTGATAAGTGCAGGAAGAACATGACTATGAGTAGGGTGGTAATTATCGTTAGGACCATAGAGATTAGTTGGCATAACTGATATATAATCTGTTCCATACTGCTTATTAAGGAACTCACAATACTTAAGTCCTGATATCTTAGCAAGCGCATATGCCTCATTAGTCTTCTCAAGCTCAGATGTAAGTAAGCAGTCTTCCTTCATAGGCTGTGGTGCCATTCTTGGATATATGCATGATGATCCAAGGAATTCCAGCTTCTTGCAACCATTCTTCCATGCCGAATTAATAACATTCATCTCAAGAATCATATTATCATACATAAAATCAGCAAGTGCATTCTGATTAGCAACAATTCCACCAACCTTAGCCGCTGCTAAGAATACATATTCTGGTTTCTCTTCTGCAAAAAAGCTTTCTACAGCATCCTGTCTGCAAAGATCTAACTCCTTATGTGTTCTTGTAATAATATTATTATATCCCTGTCTTTCAAGTTCTCTTACTATAGCAGAACCAACCATTCCTCTGTGTCCTGCAACATATATCTTAGCGTTCTTCTCCATCATAATTACTTAACAACACCTTTCTCAAGATATTCTTCAAGATTGCATGCAACATACTCTCCGGCTCTCTCAACAGCAACCTTCTTCATATCATGTTCAACCATAATCTTAACAAGTTCCTCGAATGAAGTCTTAGTTGGATTCCATCCAAGTTCTGTCTTAGCCTTAGTAGGATCTCCCCAAAGATTAACAACATCTGTAGGTCTGTAGAAATCAGGAGATACTTCAACAAGAACCTTTCCTGTTGCCTTATCATATCCCTTTTCGTCCATTCCTTCACCCTTGAATTCAAGTTCAATACCTGCTTCATGGAATGCAAGCTGACAGAATTCTCTTACTGAATGCTGCACACCTGTTGCTATAACGAAATCTTCTGGCTTGTCATTCTGAAGAATAAGCCACATACACTCTACATAATCCTTAGCATATCCCCAGTCACGAAGACTTGAAAGATTACCAAGATATAACTTCTCCTGCTTACCCTGTGCAATACGGGCTGCTGCAAGAGTAATCTTTCTTGTTACAAATGTCTCTCCTCTTCTCTCTGATTCATGATTGAACAGAATACCTGAACAACAGAACATATTATAAGCTTCTCTATATTCCTTAACAATCCAGAAACCATACTGCTTAGCAACAGCATATGGACTGTATGGATGGAAAGGAGTTGTCTCTCTCTGTGGTACTTCTTCAACTTTACCATATAATTCAGATGTAGAAGCCTGATATATCTTACATGTATCAGCTAGACCACACATTCTGACAGCCTCAAGAACTCTTAATACACCTGTTGCAACAACATCTGCTGTATATTCAGGAACATCAAAAGAAACCTGAACATGGCTCTGTGCTGCAAGATTATATATTTCATCTGGTCTTACCTTAGAAATAACAGATATAAGACTTGTAGAGTCTGCTAAATCTCCATAATGAAGATGGAACTGTGGATTACCCTCGAGATGAGCAATTCTCTCTCTGAAATCAACTGATGATCTTCTTATAATACCATGAACATCATATCCCTTCTCTATAAGCAGCTCTGCAAGATAAGATCCATCCTGTCCTGTTACCCCTGTAATAATCGCTTTTTTCATACTTGATTCTCCTTGTATCTATAATGTATTAGAAAGTTAGTCTTATTCTAAACACTAAAACTGACTTGATGAATAGACAAATGTAGCAAATGTTAGCACAATATTGCTCTATTTAAAACAAAAATGGTTTCACATCCGAATTACTACGAATGTAAAACCATTGATTATATGACTTACCACATTTTACGATATTCAGAAGGACTGATTCCTTCTACCTTCTTAAAAGCCCTGCTGAAATAATTAGAATCATCCATTCCTACAGCCTGTCCAATTTCATCAATTCTCTTATCAGAGAACCTCAACATCTGCTTGGCTTTGGTGATACGCAAAACATTAACATAATTATTAATAGTTGTTCCGTATGATTCATTAAAAAGCCTTAACATATAATATTTGCTGATATAGAACTTATTAGCAAGCTCATCTAACGATATTCTCTCTTTATAATTCTCGTCAAGATACTCTTTTATTGCTACAATCTCGGCTTTTTTATGCGCAGAGCTGGCATTCTCCGGATTCCATGATTCTTCCATCAGCATACATATTAATGAAGCTAATAATTCATTAATCTTCATATCTCTCACATAATCAGATGAGGCTGCAACTTTATATATGTCACTCATTAAATCAGAAAAACGCTTAATATTATGAGGATGAAATACAGTTGTTCCACCACGTTCTTTATATTTTTCATATATCAGATACATATTCGATGAGTAGAAATGACACCATTTCAAAGTCCACAAATTTCCATGATTGTATCCTGTAGAGTGGCTATACTCCTTCTGACAGTCAATAAATACACAGTCTCCCTTATGCAATTCATATGTATGGTTCTCAAAGCTAAGCTCTCCATCCCCATCTTCTACAATAAAACACAGGTATGAATTCATTCCCACTCTTCCTGAAGTATGCGGCTTAATCGCTGTTAGTTCACCTGTTTCCTGTATATGTAATAATGCCTCTTTAGCAAATGAAGATGGTGTATATAAGATTCTATTAGAATGAACAGTATTTGATGTTGAAAATAATTCTTCATAATTATCCATAGCTATATACCTCTAACCAATTATGCTTACCAGCTCGTCTGCAACCGCATTTGCAGCGTCATAAAATCCCTCAAAGCGGTCTTCATCCAATTGTTTTAAATGCTCAATAACACTATTCATATTACATAAATCATCCTGAGTAACAGATATTGCCATATGCCTGTCACATAGCTGTCTTATAGTATTACGATCCTCTAACACTCCATCTCTTCTAAAAAGAGCCATTGGCTTTCCGGCAAGTACACTTTCAGATACTGTCCCCCATCCAGCCTTCGATATAACATAATCAGCAGCTTTAATATAATCCTGTGTATTAATAGTATCTTTACCTATAACCATTACATTATCCCCACTAAGAGGCACGCCCTCAGTTGTTATGAAAAATGCATCTACATTATCAACATCTATAATTGTGTTAAAATGTGCAGACATACCTATAGAGACAAATACAATCGGACTATTAATACCATTCTTGATATGACGTACATTTTCTTCATTAAATGGTCTTGAAAGTAAGCCAGTCACTTTAATTCTGGCATTATCAATTACTGATAGCATCTCTTCAGTATGAAAAGGTAATATAAGTGCATGTCTTATCAGCTTGTAATATGCTTCATATACATCTGTAATCCTGTCTGGCAGAAACTCTCTGTATAACTCTACCCATGTAAAATTACCAACATATAACGTAGGCACCCCTGCTATATCACATGCTTTAATCGCCCATACAGGCATATCACACAATGCAGCATCTATACAATTATTCTTTAACCATTGCAATTCTCTATGGCTTCTTTCTGGTATTGACGCCACATACATATCACATGCATCAGCCAGTTTTTTAGCATCTACATCAAGAGTTCCATCATGTAATATAAGACCTATGTCAGTATGTTCTTCCCTATATATAATCCTGCTACACTGTTCTTCATCAAGCATAGTTGTAAGAACATCTTTAGCAAACTCCAACTGTCTCTTTCCGCATACAATATAAACACATGAAGCATGTCTTCTAATAACACTTGCTATAACAGATATGTTCCTTGACATATGACCAAATCCATGATCTGAAAGGTAAAAAACTAGGTTCATTATTGGATCCTCTTAATTTAATACGATAGTTATAAAATTTCAAAGAAGTTTTTTCTTCCTGATGCATACACTAGGTAACTCATGCATAACCCCACTTAACGATTTGTCGCATACTCTGCCCGTAATTGTATCAACTTACTTTCAATATCATTAACTTCTTTTTTCAAAGCAGCTTCAGTTATATCAATTGCAGGTTGGAAAATATTCATATTCCCCTCAAAGTGATTGAACTCGTTCAACAAAGTTTTTCTTGACGTAAAAAATACTCTATTATTTCTTGCTTTATCCTTTTGTTCTTGTGTTGCTTCTACCACAGGTTTAAATGCCTTTTGAATTATATCTGTCAATAAGAGAATTTTTCCTTCTGGATGTGGTATATTAAAAATATCCACAAGTTCATACTCAACTCTCATACGTGTATGAAAATAAATCAATGTTTGTTTTAATGTATCTGACAAAAGCGGATATTTCTCTGCATCAATAATGTCAAGCTCTTCAACCGAAACATTTAATATATCCGAAACTGAAATTACTTCTGTAGTTTTCACTTCATACCCAAATGTTTTCTTATAAACATCAGCTATATCAAGTGATCCATTTTCAAATCCATGCATCAATCTAGAAAGCTTTCCATATAAATCTTCTGGATCATTCATAATATGGATATATCCTCTTAAAAAAGGAATCATCGCCATTAAGAAAAGTCTTTTATCATTAATTATCTGTTCTAATCTCCCATTTTTATTTTGAAAAAGTTTCACCAGATTAGACAAACTAATGAGTATGTTTTTTTCTTCACTTTTCACAGGCAAAAATCCATTTCTACCCCCACTCACATTATTTAAAATATACAAATTAAAGCAGTCATCTAATTGTACATTTAGCAATCGAATTAAATCCGTATTATGAGTTAAAATGATTTGTTTTTTATTTTCAAGGAATTTAATAATACAAAAGGCAATTTTATTTTTATATACTGAATCAAAACTTGATATCGGATCATCCAACACAACAAATTCTTGTTCTGAGTGTCTTGCAAGAAGAAGTGCAAATGCTAACGATATAAAATTTTGTTCACCACTGCTTAAATGCATTTCACTTCTATCCAATCCAAGAAGAGCTTGATTGTCTAACATTAATTTGAAATTATGGTCGTTTTCGTCATCTCTTGTTATTCGAATATTACGTCCAATATTCTCACTGATAATTTCTTGAATATAAAGTAATTCTTCACTGTCTAATGTTGGTTGTGTTTCCAACAATGTCGTATACTCATCCCACCAAGAATACATAGGAGTTGAAATGAATATATTAAACAATGCATCAATCATTTCGTCTACTATTTCGTTAACATAGATTAATATTTCTTCTCTTAGATTACTAATTGCATTCACTTCTCCTGATGCAATGAATGCTAAAACTGTTTCCTTAATTTCAAATGGATCATTTTCCCCTAATTTTGAATCCATAGCTATATCTTTAAAAAGAATCTTGGTATTTTCATCCAAACTTTCATATATTCGTTTTCGCTTTTCTTTTTTCATCTGAAGCAACAAATCTTCATCAATATGATCGTTATCACAAACAATGCAGCTATGTAAATGTTTATATTTTCCAAGAATATTTATTGCATCATCGCTTTGTTCGATTCCTTCTACATCTGCATTCGCAACAATTTGTTCCAGATTAATCTTCATAAAACGATCTATAATTTTAGCATTACTTATAGTAAATTCTTTTTTATTGTTATTAACATTTTCTAGCCTTGGCTGTTTCTCAACATCTCTTACATAAGCTAAGAACTGACTTTGATCTATATTTTTACCTTTTGATTGCTTATTTATAATATCTCTGACAAAAGTATATGCTTCTAGATTTCTCTCTTGCATAACTGACAATAAATAATCCGAAACTTTTGTCGTTTTATAGTCATTTTTGTACTTAGAATTCAATTCATTAAATGCTGTTTCAAATCCCTTCGCAATCTTCTTCTTAAGAGAATATTCCCGTTTTATGTCACGTCCAATTAAATAATCAGATGTTTCTCCCTCTATAACATTACGGCTTATTTGATCGCCAATAGCGTGAAACGCTTTGGTTTCCGGCCGAACAGTATGATTATCATTATAGATTGCTTCAAAAAATAAATCTTCTCTCTCTTGTTCATTACCTAAAACAGCTGTTAAAGAACTTTTCCCTGTACCATTAGGTGCATATACAACTGCAATTCCTCCTGTAGCACGTGATTGCTTTTTAAATTCAATTACGTTGTATCCATTTGTAGAAAAATATTGAAATTCTGATTGAAATATACTTTCATTTTTTATACTAGTAAATTTTAGTTTCATCGACATTCCGCATACCTCTACTCCTTTACTTACCTAAAAATTAACCATAATTGCCAATCAAAAGCAATCTACAAAAGTTTATTTATTAACACCACGCTTCACAAATTTCTTAGCCTTTTTTAAAAAACTCATTAACATAGTATCTTTAGTAATCCAAAGTAATACAAAATATACTAAACCACCAATCAGAATATCTACAAAGGTTTCTATTACTCCGTCTGTAATAACTATGTTTAGCATCATTATAAATGCTCCCATAACAAAAGATAACAGTAGATACTTTATTAAATCTTTAACAATTGCAGATACATTAACCTGTTTATTTAGATAATAATACTGAATTCCTACAGAAATATAACTACTAATAACAGTAGCCACTGCTGCTCCAACAAAACCATATTGTGGAATTAGCAACGCATTTACTAACACATTCGTAACTGCAGCACTAACATAAGCTTTCATTAAAATATTAATTTGGTTTGTAGCTGTAAAGTATTGATTGCCTGATAAACCAGCCATTGAATTACTGATAATTATTGGACAAATAATCTTTATTGCTAATGCTGTCGGAATAAATTCAGTTCCTAAATACCAAGGAATAAAATTATCTGCTATGCAAAAAATACCAACCATCATAGGGCAGGATAATAACAAAGAAAGTTTTCCTACAGAAAGTATTAATCTTTCGATACGTTCATAATTTTTATTTGCAAATTCATTCGCAATTCTTGGCATCATGACAGTACTTAACACGGTTATAAAGGTTAATGGTATAGTTACAATTTTTTCGCTTTGATCATAGAATGACACTTGATTAATATCGCTATATAAAATTTTAATCATAATTTTATCTACTTGAAGATAAAACAATGTAGCCACTTGAGGTAAAAATAAATTCAGGGAACCAAAAAAATGTTTCTTAAAATTAGTAAGCCTAAAACATGGATGTCCCACATATGGTGTCACTTGAAACAACAATACCACTGTTGATATTAGCATTGTACCACCCATTATCAATGAATATTTCCACAAATCATTCTTAGATGAAATAGTAATAAAAATTAGTATTACTGAAATAATTTTTACTGCTAAGTTTTTGAAAACTGTTGGTTTCATATTCTCTGTTCCAACAAACATCCAAGAAGGATCAAACACTCCTGCGATTAACCAACCTGAAAACAATACAAAATATAAATTATAATCAGAATTGCATCCTATTATAAAATAAACAAAAATACCAATTAATCCAAAAATCAATCGCAGATTAAAAATTTCCCAGTATACCCTTTTCAAATCTGTAGGATTATCCCTAATATATGCTATCTGCCTTGCACCATAATTGTAAGTCCCAATTAATGATATTGTTGATATAACTGCACACGTCGAGTACACATAACTATAAATACCCAAATTGTCTGCTCCTAATTTTCTAGCCAAAAAAGGAGATAAAATTAATGGAACAAGCAGTACTACAATTTGATACAAAAAATTATAAATATAATTGCTTATTAATTTTCCCATTTTAATTTAATCCTCATTATCCTCTCTTCCATTTAGCAATCTTTACAAGTATTCTGAATGGAAGAACATTATACATCATCTTTATAAGACGAACTTTTTTATGAATTGTTCCTTTACCCCTTGATACATTTTTCCATGGAGATATATCGTAATATTTATTATAAGTTTCTGCATATGGATGTTTTGAGTTTGAAAACCACGGACGAACATACCATCCTGCAGTAAAATGAATTATTTTAGGATTTTTTCGTGCTCCTTGAATTTCACTATCTGTATAATAATGTTTCAATTCATAAAATTCCATTATTTCATCTGATGTATACTCGAACACCGGAGTCATAACATTATAAATAAGCGATAAAACTAATATATTATCTTTACACACATGGTTAATAACTCCCTGATCATGACAAGGCACCGAGCCTTGCATTTCTTTTATATAATCGACAAATTTTCTTTGCAAATCATCCTCACGCATTTTTTTTACATTCATTAAAAGAACGCCTGAATTCAAATATGTATCAGAGTATTCAAGACCTATTCCATATCTAATATGCGGAACAACTGTATCCTGAACACCTGCTACATAAACATCAGATATATCCAAATTCCATATATCATCTAATGTCCCCATAACCAACGTATCACAATCCAAATAAAGTAATTTATCCTCAGTGATAATATTAGGTATAAATAATCTTGCATATGCAGTTTTACTACCAGAAAAAATATCGGCGTTTTCCAAGCCGTAAGTAACCTCATAAAAATCAATGACAACAAGTTCGCCATGATATTCTTCCACCAATTTTTTTATATTACGTATACTTTCTTCAGTAATATTGTCAGAAATTAAATATACTTTGATTCTACAGTTTTTATTATTTTTAAATAAACTACAAGCAGAAATCCATACAAGTTTTGCATAGTTTTCATTAGCTGCATAAATAACATTCATCTGATTCATAATCTAGCTTTCCCTTTCTTCTATTTTATCAAAGCCTTTAATCACCAAAACCGGAACCAACATAAAAAACATAATCCAAAAATTAATTGGCATATATCCTCTAATTACAAATTGCATTAACATTGGATATGTAACAGAATATGCCACCAGACTATGTATCGTTTTAGGTGTTCTATATGATTTTTTTAAATTTCTGCAAATTTTCCCAAATATCCCCATTAATACAATTGCCCCTATTGTTCCATATTCTACATAAAACTCTGTAATCTGAGCATATGCCCATGCACCTGTAATAGCCCCCTGACCCAACCATTCTGCTTTTAATGTTTCAAATATACTTATAGGTTTTCCTGGCCATATTGCTCTTGGTATCGCAGTAACCAATGTCAAAAACACTAACTGCTGTCCTAATGTAAAAAAATGTTTCTCCGGAAAATACACAACTGCCGCATACAATGTTTTATATAAATCAAAATTCCCTGAAAAACCTTTCCATAGTTCTTGTAGTGTAAACCCATCCCAGTTAACCTGCGTTAACGATGATGTTGCATCATATCTCATATATTGCATACCACCAATAACAATTGCTCCAATTATTGCTGCTATTAACAAGGTACTTTTTTTAGGTGTTCTCTTAGCACGAACATAGTAATACACAATTGGAGCACCAATCAACACTATTAATACTGCTCGTTTATTTCTCATAAACATGCATGCTGCTGATATAACCAACAGAACTGTAGCCGGAATTTTATTTTTTGCAAATATATATAAATAAACAATGGCTGGAACTGCACAATACCTTAAATTAATAAAAAAACCCAAAGAACTATCATCTACTTCAAGTGTACCCGATGTACCTAGTGAAACAATATATTGAAAGCTATATCCCTGCATTATTAAATCAATTGCTGCAATACTCGTACCCAATATTGCAAATATATATGCCCAAAATATCACTGCATTCTTATTTTTAACATCTAAATAATTGTGTTCTTCGTTAATTTCTTTCTTTACATAATTAGTTCTACTACCAAATCTAACCTCTTTATAGTAACAAATAAGAAAAGCAATCGTAGCAAGCATATATATTGTCGTAGCCATTTTACACCCATCATATACATAGAATCCATTAACATCTAAATCATCAGTAATAATAGATACCAAAGGTTCTACTGAAAATGTAATTAACGTTATCGGCATAACTATGGAAATTGGCTCAAACAGATAAATGCCGTATCTATTAATATATAAAAACCATATACCACCAATTAAAAAATATGAAAATAGTATATACGCATAATTTGTTGCAAACTCACTTGTTAATCCACTCGGAAAAGAAAATGCAAATGCTACACCAACAAATATATATATAAAAAGGATACTAATAATAGTATATTTAGAATTATTATATCTTAAATTCATTACACTACTTCTCTCTTTCTAGGATTCTATTGTATAAAGATACATACTGTTCGAAAGCGTATTCCTGCGAACATAACGTATATAAATCAATATCTGAATATACTTGACTTGTCATCTTTATAACCGCTTCTTTAAGTCCCAATATATCACCTTGATTTACAACTACACCTCTACCACTTTTCTCAACAATCTCCGTACTTCCTCCAGTTCGATATGTTACTACTGGTGTACCACAAGCAATTGCTTCCAGATTTGTTGTAGGATAATTATCCTCATATGTCGGGTTCACAAAGACAACAGCAGAAGTATATAACTCAGCAAGTTCAACAACACTATCAGTTCTCTCTATGCCAATAATATTATGAGGAATCCTTGCGACTTGATCTTTGGATAACCCAACAATAACTACTTGATATTCTTTTGGAAGAATATTAGCAAGTTCAGCAAAGTCATCTAATCCCTTTGACTTAACCCATGTTGAAGAAACACCCAATACAATTTTTTTGTCATTCAGTCCCAAATTATTTATTGTTTCTCCATAAGTTGGTTTAAAATTTTCTAAGTCAATTCCATTGTTAATAACCTGTATCGAACAATTCTGAAGAAAAGATTCTTTAACAAGCCCCGCCAACCATTCAGAAGGTGTCACTATTGTCATCTTTTGTTTTGTAAACAGTTCTTTCTTTTTATTCCAGTTCCATTGTGAGTTATCTAGCAACCAACTTGTTGGATGATGTGACTTTTGTTGGCAATTGTGACAAGTAGTTTTCCATTTTTCACACTGCACATAATCAAAATAAGGGCAATGACCAGTAAACGCCCAGCAGTCATGAAATGTCCATACTATCGGAATCTTTTTTTCATATATATAATCAAATAAAATTTCCAAATTAATGTAGTATCCATGCAAAATATGCATTTGTATCAAATCAGGCTTAAATTTATCAATTTCAGTTATAAACTTTTTCGTAGCTTTAACAGATCCAAATCCGCATTTGTCAGTTAATCTAGTATATAAACCATGGATTTTCTGATCAAAACTGTTACCAATTTTTATAGTCTTTACATCTTCTGGAGTTGTATCTATCCTTCCCCATGCAATGACACTTTCATGCCCCTGGGTCACCAAAGCCTTATGAATTCCCAAAGCAATACGTCCGGTACATCCCCAACCACTAAAAGCTGTTATCTGTAATACTCGCACTTAAAGCACCTCCTATATAACGATGCAAAACAAATTACTCTTCAAAATAATCCTGTTTTTCCTCATGTTTTCTTGCCCATTCCTCAATAGAGCAAATTACAACCGCTGGATTACCAGAAACAATCACATTATCAGGAACTTTACCTCTAACAACACTTCCTGCACCAACGATTACGTTATTTCCAATTTCAGTACCCGGCAAAAGAAAACTTCTTGCCCCTATAAAACAATTTTCTCCAACTTTAACAGGTCGTAAAAAACGAGCTTTCTTTTCAATTCCAATTGTTTTAAGTCCCTTTGCTATAGAATAGTCATGTGTCAAAAAGACTGTCTGCATGGAAATAGTAGTATTTCTTCCTATAGAAATCAAACTATAATTATTCCCGTCAAAATAAGCGGAAGGATCAATAAACCCATACCCCCCTATAATAATCTTCTGGAATATTAATACCAATATTTCTAAGATACTTAGAATACAATTTTTTATACAAGCCTCCATTCACTAAAGCTAATTTCTTTAAGAAGTACCTTTCCAGCACCTGCATTATTTTCTTAACTCTCATAACTATATAACTACATTTATTATCATGGTTTCAAACTGTCTTGTTTTATCTTCATACTTTTTGCACTTATATGGTTTTCTATATGCTGGATTTTCTTGTAGATGTTCCTTAATTTAATTAAGTATATATATAACTCATCAAAGTTATCACTTAGTTCTCCAAAAAATCATTAACATATTGAATTGTTCGTTTATAATAAGCCTCCCAAGAGTATTTTTCTGCCATATCACGCGCCTTTATGCTCATCTCTGGAATTTTATCCAGATTTTTAAGAAACCAATCAATTCCATCAGTAATATCTTCTATTTCACCTGCACGTGTTACTATACCATTTTCATAAGGAACAACTAAATCATTAATCCCCGTACAATCAGAACATAATAATGGTAGACCACTTGCCAATGCCTCAAGGCCTACTAAAGCCATTCCTTCTGCAAAAGAAGGAAGTACAAATACATGTGACTCCTGATACATTTTATAAAGAACATCATGTGTAACAAATCCATGAAATCTGATATTCTCATAATCCTTATACTTTAAATATATATCAGAGGTTGCCTCATAACCGCCCGCCAAATCCAAGACAACTTCATCTGCACTATACTTTGCAACGACTTCCAATAACTGGTGAATACCTTTACGTCGATTCAATTGACCAACAACAATCAGTTTCAATGGAGCAGATACAGTTTCTTTAGGAATAGCATAAAATTTTCTAATATCAACACCATAAGGATTAACCGCAATTACAGATTCATCGATGCCACAAAATTCAACACTCTTTTTAACAATTTGAGAACCAACCAAAAAGAAATCTCCATAGTCATATTCTTTCTGATAATTTTTCAAGAAACGTTCATCATACAAATAGAAATTTTCTTTTTTTAAATTTGAATCATCTGTTTTTTGGGCAATTTCATCAAATACAGTTCGTGTAAACGGTCTAGACATAATCGTAACATCCAAAATACACTTAATATTTGGTGCATTTTTTTTCAAATATTCAAAACAAGTATAGGCATATCCATCAAACATAATCACTGCATCTACATTATGTTTTATAGCATATTTAGCAACTTTAATACCAAATGATCGTCCATTATAATTCCTTAGCTTGCGACATACATCACGTAAAACTGGGAATCTAGAAAGTGCTGTGATTATTAAATTAAAAAATTCATTAATTTGAACAACATCTGTATCGTCCAATGCATCACAATGCCTACTGTTTGCTTTTTTTAATGTATTACCTTTCAACAATCTTTTTACTCTATTTGTCAGTGACTGCGGCCTATCATAAATAGTTGTTATGTACTTATCCAAAATCCCCGCTTGTTTCATGGCAGTTGCGAGAAAAAAAGAATGTTGTCTTTCAGCATGTGCTACTATTACTTTCATTTTTTCACCTCTTTGATAATCTTTTTTATTTTATCCTTTATTCCTAGGTAAGCCATTGCTCGCTTTATCTTAAATACAAGTCTATATTTTACTCCACTTCCAAGATATTTAGCCACTACATTTTTAAAAGTATTCATATTGTAGTATTTCCAAAATTGTTCCACACCATCTGGCCGTTCCGTAGGTGCAGACAGATTATGTTGATACCGTATAAATTCTTTTCCACTGTTTTTGACACAGCATTCATAACCTTTTTCTTCTAAAATTTTATTCCACACGAGCTTGCCAAACTCTGTATTAATCAAGACCTGAGAAATTCCCTTATTTGTATCAATTTTTTTAAAAATATACTCTGCTCCCCAAAAATCTCCTATCGTTATATCCGAAATACGCTGCATATTAGAAAATTTACAAGAGTAGCAACATCTTCGTAATGGAAAATATGTAAAATATAAATCCAAATATGATCTCAACTCTATTGTATCTTGTACCTTTTTCCCATTTGTGAACTCCGCATACACTACTGGTTCATGGAAATTTGTTTTTTTACTTCTAAAACAAAATTGTGTTAATTTTCCACCATATATTTTTTCGATATATGACTTATAGTCATCCCATACCTTTTTCTCTGGAGTCCCGTGACACAAAATATCTAAATAAAATATATCTTTGGTATCAAATTTCTTAATTTCCATTTGCTTTTTTATTGACGCAACTTGACATGGTGTTCCAGAAAACAGCACTTTTTTCCCTAAACTTAAATCCTCTAAAACTAATGATGCTATATTTTTAATATCACTAACACCGTATTTAGATCCTCTGAATTCATGCCACTCGTTTCCAATCGCCCGTTTGTGAACGATATTAAAATCATTATCAAACGCTGCTCCATAAATTGTCAAAAACGACTCTTCAAATCCTTGAGATTTCCAATAAGTTTTCCATGCTTCAACAATAGCAGTAAACGCTCCACCCGAAGCACTCTGCATCCTTATTTGTTTTTTGTGCTGAAATGCATATACCTCCTGCATTGTTCTCTCCTTATAAATTTATAATATCTTCAATAAATTTATCAGCTTTCTGTCGTTCAATTTCTAAAATCTCTTCTACTTTAGTATAGTCTATTTTTCTATTGATAATTTCAAAATTGTCTTCTTCCTGCAACAATCTATCAGATTCACCTATGAGTTCGAGAATACTACTGAGTCTAGAATTAAACCTAGGTGCTGGAACACAAATAAACTGTCTGCCGAAGCTAATAGAAAAAGCTGTTCCATGAAAAGAATCTGTAACAACATATTCTGCATTTTCAAATAATGTGATAAATAAATTAGGAGTCGGATAAATAATATTTTTTGCTCCTTTTATAAACACAAAAGAATGTGCAAAATTCACAATTTGCAATCCTCTTTCATTTGCAATCTGCTGTGCAAGTCTTGTAATTCGAGTATTGCGATTCAGATTATATACCAAAAGATATCTTTCAGGCAATTTTATTTTTGTCTCAATTTCTTTCCATTGTGCTGGTTTCAATAAAAAGGTAGGATCCAAAACCCACTGTCCTCCCTTTATACCAATTTGGTCCAAAATATTTAACCCGCTATTCTCTCGAACAGAGATTGCAGAATACTTTGATAGATATTTTTTTATTTCAATTAAGCTTTCGTCTGAAAATGAATCTTTACCAAAACTTCCAGCATATGCTGCACGTACACATTTCTCTGGTAAGAATGCCATAAAAAAGACTTTATCTACCAAACCGTCTGCCGTTTCCACATTCCAAACCTGATCAGAACCATTTAGATAAATATCATATATTGGACAATTTTTTTCCAAATCTTCTTCATTTTCATAAACTCTATTCGTTAAATGAACATATTTTGCCAAAAAAGTATCCATCATATGATAACCCATTAATCGCGTAATCACCGCTGGAATAAGATGTGCAATCATTTTCCATATAGGACGTCTCCACTTTGCACTCACATGAAACAACAATTTTTTTTTCTGTAAACGTTCTGGATAATAATCAATAACTTCTACCATTTGTCCTTTATTTTCCAGATATTTTTGGAGTGCATACGTTTGTAACAACGATCCAAAATTGAATACTCTATGGTAAGTCAATATTCCTATTTTTTTCATATTTAATCTCCATCTCTTTATAAGGTGTGTTCACCAATTTTATAGTCCTTCACCTTTTATGCTTTTAAATCTGCCTGTGGCTTCATCTTAGTACCCTTTTTCTCGCATTCATAAATCTTAGCATCAACTAAATATCGATACCAATAAGCCTGCAGAAATGTATATATTCTACCTTCCGTTCCGTCTAAAAATCCAAGTCTGAAATAGTACCTATATATAAAATATAAATGTGCCCTAAAAAACTTTGGTAAACTATAATAACCATGATTTTTAACGAAGCGCTTTACTTTAGCCTGCATCGATGTCAAAGTTTCCTCTACAGATTCCTCTCCATTTATTGTATCTAATTTCATTTGCTGATCCAACACTTCTTTATTGGAATACCAGTTGTGCTTATTAATCCACCATTCTAATGATTTGTTGTTGTTATCTAAAAAATCATTTTTGAAAGTAACTACATCTCCATCCGTAACAATAAGGTGTTCATCCATAAGCTTCATTTCAGACATTCCATGTCCAACACGGAAAATTCTCAACAAAAGTTCTGGATACTTACCACCATGTTTAAGCCATCTTCCCATGAAATATACTCTTCTACGAAGAATAATACCATTTATTTTTTCTGGAATATCATCCAGTTTTTCTTCTATCTCATCTGCAAGCTCTGAAGTGAATTCTTCATCTGCATCAACCTTCATAACCCATTCTGTTTGAAGATTAATATTGTCCAGTGCCCAGTTAAACTGTGCTGCATGATTTTCAAACTCATGCTCATAGACTTCCGCGCCAAGTGACTTGGCCAGTTCCACTGTTTTGTCAGTTGAGTAAGAATCAATAATCACAATGTGCTTTGCTACAGCCTTAAAAGATGCAATACACTTTTCTAAATTTTGCTCTTCATTTTTTGTTAGAATAATAATTGTTAAATTTGCCATTCTATTTTCCTTACAATTTCTTAATAACCCTTGCCGGATTTCCAGCAATCACACAATTGTCATCAAACTTTCCACATACTACTGCACCTGCACCTACAACGCAACCATCGCCAAGTACTGTTCCCTTCAGTATGATGCTATTGCAACCTATGAAACAGTTCCTGCCTATCTTGATTTCACAGCTTGGCACCAGATCACTGTCGCCACCATTTTCATCTCTTAACAGCTTGTTTCTTGCTTCTGCTTCTATAGGGTGGAAATCATTGTCCAGAATTTTGCAGTTACCACCAATACATGTATTCTCGCCAATAGTTATCTTCTTTCTAGCATATATTGTTGCTCCTGAGATTCCAACATTATCGCCAATCTCAATCTCTGTCTCTGGAGCACGTGTTACAATAATTGTACGGCTATATAGTCCGACCAGATTACTGAGGAAGCTGCTCTTAATAGTGACATTATCTCCAATCTTTAACTTTGCACCGCCTTTATTGAAGATAATTGGTACTCCCTTCAACAAAAGATTCTTTCCATATTCAACCTTTGTCATCTTCATAACCAGTTTAAACCAGTTACTGTTCATACCTCTCTCCTCCTCTACAGCTTCAGGATTTCTTCTGCGTATTTTCTCACTGATACATCCCTGGTTAAATTCTTTTCAAGATTATCACGGCTTCTGATTCCCATATCTTTGATTTCATTGCTGCCAGCATTATCAATAAACCATCGAATATTTTTCTCAACCTGATCATACTCCCCAGGCTCACAGCACAGACCACCATGTGTGTCTTCAATCAGGCAGCGAACCTCAGAGCCTGATTCAAGCACTCCTATCACCGGCTTTCCTGCTGCTGCTAATCCATAATATTTTGATGGGCAGCTCACGCCTTTGATTCCTTTGGCATTCACACACCAGTGAACATCACCAGCATTTAATGAATATATCAGATCAGCCTTATCCTGATATGGAATGAACTTAACATTATCCATATTATGTTCTTTCACATATGAAACCAGCTTGTCTAATACAGTTCCAGCTCCAATAAAAGCAAATACAACCTCTCGTCCGTCTGCAGTTTTGGTATCTGTTCCGAATCTCTCTATAACTTTTATTAAATTCTCAAGATCATAGTACAGGCCAATATTACCTGAATACATAATAACGAATTTATTATCCTGTTCATATTTCTTCTTGAATGCAAGTACACGCTCGTTATTCTCTGGTAATGGATAGATTTCATTCTCATCTATCCAGTTATTAATCATAACTGTCTTAGGTACTTTTTTGTCTTCAAAACGTTTCTCAACTGTCTCTACCAGATCTCGTCCAACTGTAATAACAAGATCACTGCGCTTACAGCTGAACTTATCGAATGCCATCATGAAATCTGTAATGAATCTGCTCTTAGCATAGCCAACAGCAAGTACCTGTTCAGGATTAAAATCCTGAATATTGTATATGAACTTAGCGTGTTTCACCCATTTGCCCCATACGCCAAGTAAGCCACCTAAAATAGGTGGCTGTGAAATAGAGAATACATAATCAATCTTACCAACCTTAAATGTTGCACCCATTGCACCCATAAAATATGAAACCACATTCTTAATTCGACTCTTCTTATTGGTTTTGCTAAACTCAGGCACGCGGATTCGTAATACTTTTACTCCATTAATCTCTTCTTCATAATATTTCTGTGTCTTATACTTGTCTTCAATAGTTCCTAAGTAACTTGGAACAACACATATTATGGTAATATTAAACGAGTCTGACATTCCCTCGGCAAGTTCACGAAGAATCTGGCCTGTAGATGCAGTATCAGGTATGTAATAATGTGCATAGATCAGAAGGTTCTTTTTATTTTCTGACATATTATATATTCCCTTCATATTTTATAATAATTTAATACTTTTTCATGCAAAATTTACCGCATAACATTCTACCATTTTTGACTATATTCGTCAATGTTTTGCAGGTCAATACTGTGTATTATATGCCATACATAAAATGTATCGAAGCTACTATATTTTTAGTAACTGCGATACATTTTATTAAACATATTTATTTGCAAAGATTTATATTTCTCCTCATCACATTTATCTCAACTTCTCATTAATAATTTTATTAATATCTTTTTCCGCATGCATTCGTTCATAGACTTCAATTATCTTTTTAGCAGAAAATCCTGTGATTCTCTGTATCTCACTAACAAACAATCCCCTATTTATCATATTCTCAACGCCCTTAAGTGATATATTAATAGCACTTACTTTTCCAATCTCTGATGCCCTTATTTTATCCTGTAAAGTATCAAATATATCGTTAGTTTCAAGTTGCTTTCCATCTGTATAAGTAAACATGTATTCTCTGTCTTTATATATCTGTAACTCGTTATATCTATTAAACATATTCACAAACTTATCTGGCAATTCTAATATTATGTTTCCATATACTTTGTTGGTTATAACAAGTGTTCTATCCACCGGATTATATGCATCCTTTGATATTCCCAATATAATCTGAGTCTTAAAGCCATATTTAATCATTAGTTCAAATATAAGCTTTTGTCCATACGAATAAAACTTGTTAGGCTTTAACTGTTCTGCCATTTTTTCTATTTTTTCTACCGTTTCATCAGATATAGGAATATATTCTTCATGTTCTATTGGAATTCCAATCCGGCTGCATATCTGCTCCTTCAAATATTTTTTATTACACCTGTCGTCTAACTTTTCACACTTAACTCCCATTCCTCTTAGCCATTGATAAAAATTATCTATAGCTATCAGATACCTCTCCACAGCTGCAAGCCTTCTGGCTCTTTTACTGGAATTGAAGTATTCAACACAAGAATTGGTTATACTCGTTATAATTATATTATCTTCAAACAATTTCTTTACTGAGCAATTTCCATAAATCTTATTGCAATAATCCTCGAATGCTCTATAACATGACTCATAATTTCTTCTATTAATTTTTTGATAATCAGCTGAATTATAAAACATAATAATGGTATCATGTAAATCCTGGTTCATATTTTTCCCCCCTACATAATTTTATTTCATTTGTTTTATATCATATATTATGTTGCCAAATTTATCAATCTTTGTTTTATATATTTATATATTCTGTAACAAAAGTCCCCTTGACAATTTAATTGTCAAGGGGACTCTAATGTATCAATAACTATTTCCTGTTTATCCGCATATATATGCTTTTTCTGGCTCTTTTCCAATTTCACTGCAATATTCAATGTAATCATCTACAGCTTATACTGTATTTTTTATTCTCATTGTTATCCAGAACATCACTCCACCAATCATTCCGCCAAGTGTATTGTAGCATATATCTGACAACTGGAATGTACCGAGCCTTAGTATAAGCTGTAACATTTCTATTGAAATTGAGAAAAGAAATCCTGATTTTACTGCATACATTACAGGTCTTCTCACTGCATTTTTCTTATTCTTCACTGCAATCAACAGCCATGTCCACGGTATAAGCATTATTATATTCTCAATTGAATCAACTACAACATTGCCTTTATCATCTATAAATTGCCAGCCTCCCATCACATTTGATAATGGATTTGCCCACAATTTTCTATTAAGCAGCGTTCGAAACAGAATAATTACTGTCAGGAAGAACCAGAAGAACAATTCCCGAAAATGTGCATCCTTCTTAAACTTTTTTGCCCATGCAAGCATCATTTTCTTGAATCCGCCGCCTGCGTTGTCTGGCTCATAGCAGTACATATATGCAATTGTAAGCAACAATGCTGACAACAGTGCAAACCAGAATGGTTCGTATAATGTTGTCAGAATGTCGGTTATTACTTTTTTTAACATTTCCTGCATTGTATATCACTCCCAATTATCTATTCCAGAAGAACTTATATTCACCTAAAAACATTATGCATGTACACAGTACCCATATATACCCATTTTATTCGTTCCTGCTTGATTCATTTTGTTCTTCAAGAATTTTTACTAAATCTAATTCATTACTTTGCAATTGATTTATATTTATTCCTTTTAAGCACTCATCAATATACATATCTACATTCATCATATTATCATAATTTAACACATCCTCAACAACTTTATCAAGTTCTGCCGTTTCAATTGTGTCAGCATTATCATTCATATTTTTCAAATTCCCCACCAATATATAGCGTTTCCAAATTATGTCCTTCTCTTAATTCTCTATAATTAATTTCTCTAAGCACAATTCATTTCGATTATTTCTGTTATAAGTATATATCACATTCTTGCATTGATACACTCAGAATTGAATTTATATCCACCAATTAAATAACTCCCATAGGTAAAAATATACCCATGGGAGCTGTTTGTTCTTTAAATAATAAAATGAGCAGCGCTATAAGCCGGGTTATGTCAGCATAGCTGTGACGATCATCTATCTAGTCCTGCTGTTACCAGCAGGCTCAAGCGACCTACCTAAAGCTTGGCGGGCAGCCTTTGTAACGCTTTTGTTTGGTCTTGCTTCGGATGGGGTTTACATGTGCCACTGCTGTTACCAGCAATGCGGTAGTCTCTTACTCTGCCTTTCCACCCTTACCACAACTTTCGCCATGGCGGTATATTTCTGTTGCACTGGCCTTGGAGTCGCCTCCACCGGACGTTATCCGGCATCCTGCCCTATGAAGCCCGGACTTTCCTCACCTGCACGAATGCAGCCGCGATCATCTGCGCTACTCATGATATTTAATTGTGATTGCTTTCATATACAAGCTGGTACACTTCTATTCTGAACTGATCTTCCTCACTAATCCCCACAAATCGGCATCCGTAGGTAGTCTCAGCCTCTCCAAGATTCTCCATTCTGATTATCTCAACAACAGCCTCTATACGTTCTTTATTATCAAGAGTGATTACTGTCGAATAATAAGTATTCAGCTCAAACTTACGGTCTGATTTGAATGCTATGCCACCCTTGGATATGTTAATAACATTAACATCCACTGTCTCCCCGGAACATGCAGAAATACGACTTTCATCAAGCTTTTTCAAAGAAATAACAACATCAACATCAGTTCTTCTTGATTGTCTTCTCTCAACTTTGACCATGATTATCCTCTATTCCGAGCAGCCTCTTATCTGTTCATGTTTACTTAATCTATCTAATCATATCATTAACCTTTAAGAAGTTCAAATATATTTTTTGAATTATTTAATGAACATAGCATCTCCAAAGCTGAAGAATCTGTATTTTTCCTGTACAGCAACCTCATACGCATGAAGCACATGCTCTCTTCCAGCAAGTGCTGATACCAGCATAACAAGTGTTGATTCCGGAAGATGGAAGTTAGTTATAAGACAGTCTATAGCCTTAAATTTATATCCCGGATATATGAATATCTCTGTCCAACCACTTTTAGCAGGAATTGTTCCATCTTCAAGTGCAACTGACTCAAGAGTTCTTGTACTTGTTGTTCCTACAGCAATTACTCTGCCACCATTCTTTCTTGTATTATTAATCATATCAGCAGCTTCCTGTGTGACAACATAGAATTCTGAATGCATATGATGATCAAGAATATTCTCAACTTTAACTGGTCTGAATGTTCCAAGTCCTACATGAAGTGTAACTCTTGCAATATTCACTCCCATGGCTTTAATCCTCTCAAGCAGCTCTGTTGTGAAATGTAATCCGGCAGTAGGCGCTGCTGCAGAACCCTCATGCTTTGCATATACTGTCTGGTATCTGTTCTTATCTTCAAGCTTATGTGTTATATATGGTGGAAGCGGCATCTGTCCGAGTTCATCAAGAATCTCTTCAAATATTCCATCATATGTGAACTGGATAAGTCTGTTTCCCTCCTCAACAATATCTATAACCTCGCCCACAAGTTTTCCTTCACCAAAACTTATCTTAGCACCAACCTTTGCTTTCTTTCCCGGCTTGACAAGTACTTCCCATGTATCCTGTCTATCCTCAAGTCTCTTAAGAAGCAATACTTCAATAGCAGCTCCTGTATCAACCTTAGTTCCTATAAGTCTCGCAGGAATTACCTTCGTATCATTAACAACAAGACAATCTCCCGGCTTAAGATAATCTACGATATCTCTGAATATCTTATGTTCAATTTCTCCTGTTTCTTTATCAAGCACCATAAGTCTTGAACTTGATCTGTCAGACAAAGGATCCTGTGCAATAAGTTCCTCTGGCAGATCATAATAAAAATCATGTAAATCCATGTACTACTCCTTTCCATTTTGGACTTCCTTCGTGCCTCACACTACTTTAAAGTCCAATCCGCGTCATCAGCTTCCCGATTTTGGACTTCCTCCGTGTCTCACACTACTTTAAAGTCCAATCCACGTCATCAGCTTCCCGATTTTGGACTTCCTTCGTGCCTCACACTACTTTAAAGTCCAATCCGCTCCTACGGCTTCCCGGTTTTGGACTTCTTCCGTGACTCACACTACTTTAAAGTCCAATCCGCGCCTGCGGCTTCCCAGTTTTGGACTTCCTCCGTGCCTCACACTACTTTAAAGTCCAATCCACAGCTCCAGCTTCCCGGAACGCTACAGCAAAGGGGCGGCGCCACACGCCGCCCCTTTATCGACCACTGCAACATCCGGGTCTGTATTACTTTCTAAGCTCGATTCCGTCAGCCTCAAGGTCCTTGAATATCTTCTCCATTACTGGTGTGATATCCTTATCCTCAAGTGTTCTGTCCTTAGCTCTGAATGCGATTGAGTAAGCAACTGACTTAAAGCCTTCTTTAATCTGGCTTCCTTCGTAGATATCGAAGAGGTTGTAGCTTTCTAATATCTTGCCGCCGCGCTTCTCAATAATCTTCTCAACTTCACCAACTGGAAGTTCCTTAGGCATTACCATACTGATATCTCTTGTTACAGCTGGGAACTTTGCAATTCCTGTGAACTTCTTATCGAAGCTTGCCATTTCTGTAACTGTTGGAATATCAATAACAACAATATATGTTCTCTCACCGATTGAGTAAGTATCGGCAACATCTGGATGAAGTTCTCCGATGTAACCAATCTTCTTATCAGCATAATATACATCCGCCTGACGGCCTGGATGTAAGAATGGAATACCAGCCTTAGCATCATATGTTGGCTTCTTCTTCATTCCAATCTTCTCAAGGAATTCTTCAATAACACCTTTCATTGAGTAGAAATCAACTTCTCCGAAAGCTCCGAGTGTGAATTCAACTCTTTCATCAGGAAGCTCGTTAACATCATCTGCAGCAAGGTAAACCTTAGCTAATTCATATAACTTAACATTCTTGTTACGTCTGTTGTAGTTAGTAGATAATGATGTAAGCATTCCGTGGATTGGAAGTGTTCTCATAACTGAGAAATCCTCTCCTAATGGGTTAGAGATTACAACTGTCTTTCTGTATACAGAATCAGCAGGAAGCTTTAACTTATCGAATACCTTAGGGCTCTCGAATGAGTATGTCATAGCCTGTGAGAATCCTGTAAACTGGGCAACCTCAGAAGCTGCATCTTCAATACTCTGCTCAAATGAAATCTTACCCATTGTTGTCTCTCCCTTAGGAAGAGTTGTAGGAATGTTGTCATATCCGAAAAATCTTGCAACTTCCTCTGCTATATCAGCATCTCTGTTAAGATCCTGTCTGAATGTTGGAATGATAAGCTCATTAGCGTCTTTATCATATTCAACTTCAAGTCTTTCAAAGTAAGAAAGCATATCTTCATCTGATACATTAGTACCAAGTAAAGCGTTGTATTTAGCTGGCTCAAATGGAAGTCTCTTCTTAGTTACAGGATCAGGATATACATCAACTGCACCACCTACAACATCACCTGCATCAAGCTCCTCGATAAGCTGGCATGCTCTGTTAATAGCTTCCATAGCATTCTCTGGGTCAAGTCCCTTCTCGAACTTACCAGATGCGTCTGTTCTTAAACCAATCTTCTTAGTTGTCTTTCTTATGTTAGTTCCGTCAAATGTAGCTGCTTCGAAAAGCATTGTCTGGACATCATCAGTAATCATTGAATTCTCGCCGCCCATGATACCTGCAATACCAACTGGCTTCTCACCATCACAGATAAGAAGTGTCTGTGCGTCAAGAGTTCTCTCCTGTCCGTCAAGTGTTACGAACTTTTCGCCATCAGTTGCTGTTCTTACAACAATCTTGTGACCTGCAATAGTGTCATAGTCATATGCATGCATTGGCTGACCATATTCTTCCATAACATAGTTAGTTATATCAACGATGTTGTTGATTGGTCTGATACCTGCTGTCATAAGTCTTTGCTGCATCCACTTTGGAGATGGAGCAAGTCTGATATTCTTAACAACTCTTGCAACATATCTTGAGCAAAGCTCTTTAGCTTCAATATCAACTGAAACCATTGTGTTAACATCCTCATCGTTACCTGTCTTAGTAACAACCGGTGGATTGAAAGGCTTTCTGAATGTAGCAGCAGCCTCTCTTGCGATACCGATAACGCTGTAGCAGTCTACACGGTTATTAGTAATCTCATATTCAAATACTGTATCATTAAGTCCTAAGTACTCTACCGCACTTGAACCAACAACAGCATCATCTCCTAATATATAGATTCCTTCCTCTGGTGCATCCGGGAAGAATTCTCTTGAAGAACCAAGTTCCTCGATAGAGCACATCATACCGCATGACTCTACACCTCTTAACTTGCCCTTCTTAATCTTAATTCCGTCTTCTGGAAGTGCGCCGCCGTCATGTCCTCCGGCAACTTTACCTCCGTCTAATACTACAGGAACCTTCTGTCCGCTTGAACCAACTTCAATGTTAGGTGCACCTGTTACAATCTGCACATTCTCACTGCCAACATTAACCTGGCATACAACAAGCTTGTCTGCATCAGGATGCTTCTCAACTGAGAGAATCTGTCCAACTACGATTTTATCAAGGTTCTTGTCAAATGCATTGAAACACTCTACCTTAGTTCCTGAAAGTGTCATTGCATCTCTGAATTCCTGATCTGTACACTCAAGACCTGGAACCATTGCTTTTATCCAATTTAATGATGTATTCATATCGTCATTCTCCTTAAATATACTTTATCTTATTCCAGTCATTAGACCACTATATGAATCGATTTAGAACTGCTTTATGAATCTGATATCGTTCTCATAAAGAAGTCTCATGTCATCGATTTCGTACTTAAGAAGAGCAACTCTCTCAAGTCCTACACCAAAGGCAAATCCTGTATATTCTTCCTTATCAATTCCGCAAAGCTCGAATACATGTGGGTGAACCATTCCACAGCCGAGGATTTCAATCCAGCCCTCGCCCTTACAGAAACGGCATCCTTTACCACCACATTTGAAACAGCTTACATCCATCTCGGCACTAGGCTCAGTGAATGGGAAATGATGTGGTCTGAATTTAACTTTAGTATCAGGTCCGAAAAGCTCCTTAGCGAATTCTGCTAAAGTTCCCTTAAGGTCTGCAAATGTGATTCCCTTATCAATTACAAGACCTTCTACCTGATGGAAGCATGGTGAATGTGTAGCATCAACTTCATCTGCTCTGTATACACGTCCTGGAGAAATCATTCTGATAGGGAGCTTGCCCTTCTCCATAACTCTTGCCTGAACAGGGGAAGTCTGTGTACGGAGTACTATCTTATCATTGATGTAGAATGTATCCTGTTCATCCTTAGCCGGGTGGTTAGCTGGTATATTAAGTGCCTCAAAATTGTAGTAATCATACTCAACTTCTGGTCCGTCAACTACTTCATAACCCATTCCGATGAATATCTTCTGGATTTCCTCTAATGCAAGTGTATTAGGATGCTTATGTCCTAACTCATCCCTCTTAGATGGAAGAGTAACATCTATTACTTCACTCTTTAACTGAATTTCTCTCTTCTTGGCAGCTAATTCTGTCTTAGCCTTTTCTAATACTTCTTCAATTGCCTGTCTTGTCTCATTAACAATCTGACCAACCTTAGGTCTGTCTTCTGGTGCAACTTCCTTCATGCCTTTAAGTACTTCTGTAAGTTCACCCTTCTTTCCAAGGAAAGCGACTCTGATATCATTCAGCTTATCAAGCGAATCAGTTTCATTAATCTGTGCTAAAGCTCTTTCTCTAATTGCTTCAAGTCTTTCTTTCATCCTTATAGCCTCCATACTTCTTTCGCTTTTTATCAATTATCTGCGTAAAAAGCCACTGTTAATTGTAACATATCGTTTTAAATTTGCAACCCATGATGTTAGTTTTGCGTCTATTGCCTGATTAAACTGTGTAAGATTACCGTCACCCTTGAGTCTGTCTATATCTTCAAGTTCTCTGTATTCATCACTGTATCTTGCATTATCCATAAGAGTCTCTAACTCTCTCTGTACAACATACTCATCTTCCTGCACATCCACATTGACCGGCTCTTTGTCCTTCTTAGCCATAATAGACGCGGCTATGCTGCATTTTTTTGATTCCTCATGCTGACCCAGTCTGTAAGCCTCGTTATAATACTCCACTGCCTTTTCATACATGAACATTCTTGCATATGCAGTGCCAAGATTATGATATACTTTGGCATAATCTGCTGCCAGCAGGTCTTTTCCCTTATAGTCCTTTATAATTGACTCATAACAGCTGATTGCAGCAAAATAGAAATCCGCATTAAGATAACCGTCGCCTCTCGCCTTAAGTCTCTCACACACACTCTGTTTTCCAAGTGTGTTAAGAATCTCCTTAAGCTGTTCTATCTCTACAACAGAATAATAATCTATTGACTTAAGAATAGTCACAAGTATCTGTGCAAGCGGAGCACCCGATTCCTTAAGCTTCTTAACTCTTGCTGCAAGCTCACCTTCACCCACAGCCTGCAGAAATTGTATAAGGTTATCGTCTATCAGGTCCTGCCCAATCAGGTATATATTATTGTATATGTAGTAACAGAGTTCTTCGGCTGAATACAGCTTAATGTCAGTCTGTGGTGTGACATATGGCTTATCAGTTCTCTGACCCCTGCACAATATTATTTTCCCCATTGTATTCTCCATTCTGCAATGTTTTTCACATTTATCAGCTTCTTAATGTTAGTTCCCTGTGTATTACTTCACCTGAACTCTTCACAAATTCTCCGAATCCAAGGTCTTTAATTGTAATATTACATCTGTCTGCATCCATGAATTCCACATGTATTGATATTCTCGTTGTTCTGCCTTCCCTGAATGGAATCTCACTTATATCCACAACCTCATCATAACTTGTGTTGTCTGTGGTAATCACTTTGAAAGTAATACTTCTTATATCTTCAAGTATGCACTCAATTGTACGCCCGGCTAAAGTCCAGTTAACGCCCGGTCTTACCATTCTGAATCTCATAGGCTTTCCATATGATGATATGTCAAGTTCTATACCACATTTGACATGGTTATCAAGAAGCACAACGACATTCCTGAATATCTCAGGTCGTAACATATCCATAGCCGCAAAGCATGCACCTCTTGCAAAAAGATTCTGTCCTACAAATGCTTTTCTTCTTGTAACCATAAGCTTGGCGAATCTTTCCGGCAGCTTTTCAATGTCGAATCCCTCGCCAGTAAGATACGCAGCTGACACACGCCTCTTAGCAAAGTAATCTTCTGCAAATGTGCATAATTCATTCTCAGCCCCGTCAATATTCTTACTTCCGTATACTTCTTTTAATACATCCGATGTATATCCTGTATGCTCCTGCAGAAGATAGCTTGTATTGTCACTCTTTCTTATGGCAAGATGGTCACACTTTAGCCCCTCCTGCGTATAATCCATAAGCACAACTCCCATGGAATGAAGTTCACTTTTCTGTTTATATGCATAATATGCAAAGCTCTCAACCCTGCTTAATATCTGCCAGTGTCCTTCCATGACACCACATTTTTCAAGGTCTGCCATCACCGCTGCAATCTCATCCACATTGTAATCAGCAATTGTCACACATATGCTTTTAATCTGTGACTCTCCTGTAGCACGCATGCACTCGGCAATAACATTAATAAGATTAGTCTTCTCATGCGAATCTTCTGTAAGCTTTACAGACTGGACACTTCCAGAATTATGCGAATATACACTTGCCTGAATTCTTGTCCCGCTCAGGTCTATTCCTGCTATAAGCCCTCTCTCCTTATTCATATCTGTTATCCTCATTTCGCAATTGTAAACATTTCTCTTGTAACGTATTCCTCGACACTATAGCTGTGCATCTGTTTCTTAAGGGCAGCAAGCTCGTGCTGCTGTCTGCTTGCAAGGCACTCATTGAGCATGTCCGTGCGTCCTTGTGTATTCTCTCCAGATACATCTTTGAATTCATACACTGCCGGCTGCATATCATTGTCTTCATCATTGACTGAAAATGTGTACTCAAGAACATCACCATAGAACAGATGGAATCTGCATGTGAATATGCCCCATTCGTTGGATTTCATAACCTGTGTAAGCCTGTCGCCTCCGTTAATTGTGTACGATATTGTAACCTTATCTGCCGGAGCTGATATGTATTCAATAATTGTAAGTCCCTGCATATTATAAGGAATATCAAGCACTCCCTTGAATTTCTTATAGAAGCTGTATATTCTGTCATTTTCACACAATTCATTAAGAACTGTCTGTGCAAGCTCTCTTTCGCTGTCATCTTCTTTAAGTGCCAGCATATTCTTGGAGATGTTCTTAAGCCATGCCACATAACAGCACTCTGGCAGACCATACCCCTCTTTCATATATTCCTCTATAACACGGAATACAATGTCATTCGCTTTCTTCTGCCTGAGAAGATAGAATTGTGAATTGTATGAAAGATATGCTTTAACTATCAATTTGTCAGGCATTTTACTGTAATAATCTGTGAATACTTCTGTAAATCTTCCTGTATGAACGCCCGTGTACATCATCTGTGCAAGAAGTCTCTCGGACATATGCGATACATTTACACCATAATTAATAGCGGCTTTCCACACATTGTACATCTCGTCATTCGTTCCATTGAAATAATCGGACATATATGCAAGAACAGGTTCATTATATATGTGCTGTCCAAATACATACGCTGTAACATCGTCAAGCACTTTGTTATGTTCATCCGACACATTAGTAAGTATGTAATCTGCCATCTTAAGAAGCCTGGCAGGAGCCGCCTTGCAGCATCCATACCTGCTTACAAGTTCAAAGCTCTGCGAATACATTCCCGCCTCTGTAAGTGTCTCTATAAGTCTTTGCGCATCCTTGTCTGAAAGGTCATCTGTATCCACGCTGACATATTCGTGCCAGAAATCATTATCCTTGTAATATGTGTAATAATATTCTATCATCCATGAATTAATCTGATATCTGTAAGCACTGCTTATATTGTCAGACTTCTTGATACATTTGTAATAGTCTAATAATTCAGGAGTATATTCTGACTTCTTATGCATGTCGTTAATGCGGCTCATGATAATTCCATCATTATCCATGCCATATTCAGCTGCCGCGCCAAACACTTCTTCATATTGCCCTGCATCGAATACTTTCTCTATCTCGTAATCGATAGTATCTTTCCTGATAACCCCATCGCTGCATTCAAATGTTATCTCACAGTCACCTGCATACATGCATATATATGCAATTTTTTCAGAAAGTTCATACACCGTCTCTTCTGCAAACTCAGGGTGTCTTACATGTACTCTGCTCACCACATCACTAAAGCATCGTACCCTGTGCATATATGGCATCCTGCTTATGAAGCTTCCTGTCTCCTTGCTAATGAGCTGTGTCTTTAGCAGTGCCTTATAAAGCACAGCCAGATTATCACTTATCTTTCCGTCTTTCAGCTGCTCATACACGAATATCTCTATATTTCTGTCATATCCTTCATAGATGTTCTTATAATATGAATCTCTGCCTGTCACAATATTTGCATATAAAAATGCTTTATCTGAATCTGACAGTATATTATCATATGCAAAGTACATAAGAACTATCTTAGGAAGCTGTCTTTCTATGTTTTTTGGCATGCTCGCTATGTAGAACTCATATAAACGGGTTATTCTCAAACCTCTTAACACACCTTTTTCATATATTTCAAAACAGTTGTCACCTGTCATTCCCATTCTTATCATCTGGGTCACAAGCACTGTTAATATTTCGTCTTTATCAAACTGCTCATATAATTTCTTAAGGATAATGAGCGTATTAATACTAATGTTCTTCTCATTAGCTGCAACATCTGCAATCTGCATTGCAAGCTTTTCAGTTATAATGCCATTCTTACAGCCGTAATTAATCACACGCATTTCAAACTGGTTAAGGACTCTTAATAATACCGGCTGTGCATTAATTATATTAAGTGCCTCTATATACATTACAGGACTTGTACAGCCTGTATTGACAGTATCTTTAATTCTTATGAGTTTAATGCTCTTGTTGCTTTCTGAATCAGGGCCAAGATAGAACAATATCCACAGTACTCTGTATGTATCATATCCGTTCTCATAGAACTTCTTAACCTGCGAATATACCTGTGCTGTGTATTCTTCTTCCTTTACCATCAGTGTTGAGACATACAGGAAATAACAGTATAATTCTACATTATCGCCTATCCTTCCCATTATATCTTTCTTAAGTCCGTCAAATATCTGGACTGCGCTCTCTTCACGTCCTGACATGGCAAGAAGCTGGACCTGTACAAGGTCATAGAACGGATTCTGTCCTTTTATTCCTCTTATGCGGTCTACTGTCTGCATTGATGATGAAAGCCATTTTTCTTTCTTTATCTTTTTCATTCTGAAATCAAGATAAAGTTTTGTAAGCTTATATTCTGCCTGTCTTTCTTCCCATCTTACCTCAAACTCTTCACCAGCAGCTTTAGAAACAACAGCACTTACCTTTACTTTAAGATGCTGTGTATAGCTGTCAACATGAATATATCCATAATTATTGCCTGCGTGCATCTTTGCCGGATTAATTATGTAATTAATATCCAGTCTGTCGCCTGCAAAATCATCTGTCGATATATCATTTTTCTCTAATTCGATAAATTCTGCATCTGCATATATATGAATCTGTGTCAGCTCCGTGCCGCTCTTTTTAAGCTCAAATCCATATTTTTCAGGCTCTTCTTTCTTCGTAACTGTATTCTCATCATTGTCTATTGTAAGAACTACAGCCTCCTCTTTAGCATGCACATTATCAGCATGTTCTGTTTCATAGACATCATTCGTGGCATCATTAGCAGAGCTGTCCTCTGCAGCCGCATCACTCATGGTAGTCATGATAGTCTGCTCTTCACTGCATGACAGCTTTGGTATATTAATAATTGAACTGCCTCTTGAAAGTCTGTTTATGAAATCTCTCATTGCAAACTATGCCTCCGACTTAATCTTATCCAAATGTTTCTTAATATCCTTCTCATATCCCATATCGCCTGGCTCATAGAATTTTTCATTCACATAAGCATCCGGAAGATACTGCTGTCTGACGTAATGATTAGGATAATCATGTGCATATAAGTATCCTACACCGTGTCCTAACTTGGCACTGCCCTTATAATGGGCATCCTGCAAATGTACAGGAACCGGCGCAGTCTTTGAATTCTTAACTACATCAAGTGCCTTATCAATTGCCATGTAACATGCATTACTCTTAGGTGCTGTTGCAATATAAAGTGCAGCCTGACTAAGTATAATTCTCGCCTCTGGCATGCCGATACGCTCAACAGCCTGTGCCGCAGCTACTGCAACCTGCAGTGCATTAGGATCAGCATTGCCTACATCCTCACTTGCACATATCATTATTCGCCTTGCAATGAATTTAATATCTTCACCTGCATACAGCATCTTTGCAAGATAATAGCTTACTGCATCAGGGTCTGAGCCTCTCATGCTCTTAATAAATGCAGATATTGTATCATAGTGGTTGTCACCTTCTTTATCATATCTTACCGAACGCTTCTGGATGCATTCCTGTGCTGTTGCAAGGTCTATATGTATAACTCCATCCTCTGACCTGTCTGTTGTGAGTATTCCAAGTTCAATGGCATTAAGTGCATTTCTCGCATCTCCATTGGATATATCCGCAAGAAATTCAAGTGCATCATCGTCTATCGCTGCATTGTAGCTTCCCATGCCCTTCTTCTCATCATACACAGCACGCTTTATTATTGTCTTGATATCGTCTTTCTCAAGTGGTTTTAATTCGAATATTATTGACCTTGAAATCAAAGCTCCATTTACTTCAAAGTACGGATTCTCTGTCGTTGCACCAATAAGAATTATTGTTCCGTCCTCAACAAATGGCAGAAGATAATCCTGCTGCCCCTTATTAAAGCGGTGAATCTCGTCTACAAAAAGTATTGTCTTTCTTCCATACATTCCAAGATTGTCTTTCGCCTTGGCAACAACCTCTTCCATATCCTTCTTTCCGGCAACTGTGGCATTAACCTGGTTGAACTCTGCACTTGTTGTATTGGCAATTATCCTTGCTAAAGTTGTCTTCCCTGTTCCCGGCGGACCATAGAATATTACTGAGCTAAGCTTATCAGCTTTAATTGCCCTGTAAAGCAGCTTGTCCTTTCCGATTATATGAGACTGTCCTACCATTTCATCGAGCGTTTCCGGTCTTAATCTCATAGCCAGCGGAGATTCCGTATTCTTATTGTTTTCACGCATATATTCAAATAAATCCATAACTTATACCTGTCTTAATACATTTGCAATTATCTTAGTTCTGTTCCAAGCCACAGTCTTTCAACGTAGCCTATCTGGCTGCTGTTATTTCCTTTCAGCGTATTAGAATAAAGAATATTATCAGCATCATACGCATAAATCCGGTTCTTGTAAAAATATGTTCCCTCTGTATCTGTAACTGCATCTGATTCCAGAATTGCAACAGCTTTGCTCTTAATGTTATCCATATAGAACTGCCTGCCGCCTGAAACGTATGTCAGAGCCTTACTTTTATTATACACTTTAGATAATGAACCTGCATTAACATCTGACGCAATGTCTGTAATCTTGTTGTTATCAACTACACGGAGCTGACCTTCTGCATTAATATACACTATCTGACCATCTGATGAATTATATATATAATTCTTTTCCTTAGTCATAGAATCAACATCCACATACTCACTCACTTTAGTTTCTTTGATAAGTGCTGATGTCATTGATGTACCTGAAATTCTGTATATAAGCGAATTGTCTCTATCAAATACATAATCTGCATCATTGTCTGTCTTCTTGTCTATCTTATACGCAGATGCATCTTTGCATGAGTAATAATATACTCCATCACTCTTAGAGTACAGCAATGTATCCACATCTTTTCTTGTGTTAAGGCTGTCTGCATTCGCTGTATACACACCTGTCATGTTCTCTGACACCGGCCATAACTGCATAACTGCATCTGCAACTGAAACCGGCTTTTCTTTTTTCTCATAATCATATGTATACAATGAGCCTGCATTAGTAAGACATACTATCAGGTGCTTTGACTCATACACATATGCCTTATTAAGATTACCCTCTATAAGAGTTGTCTGTGCCTCAGGCTGTTTCTTAACTTCTTTGACTCTGCTCATGGCAAGGCTTGTTCCATTAGTAGAACCCTCGTCATTAATAATATTAATATTCGTGTATATAACAAGACCATCATCTGAGATATACATAATCTCTTTCTGCAGATTATCTTCTGACACAAGAACACATTCATCCTTGTTCCATATGTACATTGAATATCTGCCAGACGAGTTAGACTCATCATATGTTACTGTAACGAAATACTTTCCGTCATCACTCGCAACACTTAAGATATTCTTTTCTGAATCTATCTGTTCCGGCCACTGTGGTGTATAGAAGGTCTTGCTGTCTGCTGCAAATATTGCATTGCTTTCATCACACACATAATTGCTGTCCAGCCCTGCTATATCATATATCTTTCCGTTGTAGCTTACATATAGAGCGTAATTCTTCTTAGTTGCAAGCTTGTATATTCCAAATGCTGCCGCACCAACAAGCAATACTGCTATCAGCGCTGCCGCTATCATTTTCATTCTTTTGTTAATCTGACGTCGTGCAATTCTTATCTGTGGCTTTTCCTGGTTATCATTTCTGCCGCCACCTGCTTTGTTTGTGCTTCCATTCTGCTTTCTGATATCCGCTTTGCTTCTGCTCTGGCTCTGCTTCTTATTGCCTGTTTTGCCGCTGCTTTGCTTCTTTATCGTCTGCACGCGTTTTGCTAATGCCTGTTCATAGTCACTCTGTGATTTCTCTTTTTTATCAGAAGAAGCAGACCTCTCTTTCAAAGCCTGCTTCTCTTCATATGCTTTTCTTCTGGCAAGATAATCACTGTTGTTAACTAATATAACAGGTCCATCACATCTCGGGCACTGACTGCCCTCATATTCCTGACCACATTTAGTACACAGCATAATTCTTTCCTTTAATAAATTTATCCGTCAATATCTTTTAATTAAAATCTGAACTTATCTTCAAAATATGCCTTAAGATCTGCAATCTTTATTCTTTCCTGCTGCATTGTATCTCTGTCTCTTACAGTTACAGCACCATCCTCTTCTGAATCGAAATCATATGTGATACAGAATGGAGTACCAATCTCATCCTGTCTTCTGTATCTCTTTCCGATATTGCCTCTGTCATCAAACTCACAGTTGTAATACTTAGAAAGTTCTGCATATATCTTTTCTGCGCCTTCATTTAACTTCTTAGAAAGTGGAAGAATGCCAATCTTGACTGGTGCTAATGCTGGGTGGAAATGAAGAACTGTTCTTACATCTCCGCCTTCAAGCTCTTCCTCATCATAAGCTGAGCAAAGGAATGCTAATGTTACACGGTCTGCACCAAGCGAAGGCTCGATAACATATGGTATATACTTTTCCTTAGCTTCATCATCAAAGTATGACATATCTTCGCCAGATACTGTCTGATGCTGTGTAAGGTCATAATCTGTTCTGTCAGCGATACCCCAGAGCTCGCCCCATCCAAATGGGAAGAGGAATTCGATATCTGTTGTTCCCTTAGAGTAGAAGCAGAGTTCTTCTGGTGAATGATCTCTTGCTCTCATCTCATCTTCCTTCATTCCTAATGCCTTAAGCCAGTCGATACAATACTGTCTCCAGTATGTGAACCACTCAAGATCTGTTCCAGGCTTGCAGAAGAACTCTAATTCCATCTGCTCGAACTCTCTTGTTCTGAATGTGAAGTTACCTGGTGTAATCTCATTACGGAATGACTTACCAATCTGTCCGATACCAAAAGGTACTTTCTTTCTTGATGTTCTCTGAACATTCTTGAAGTTAACAAAGATACCCTGAGCTGTCTCTGGTCTTAAATATACTGTGTTCTTGGCATCCTCAGTTACACCCTGGAATGTCTTAAACATAAGGTTAAACTGTCTGATATCTGTGAAGTTATGCTTTCCACATGAAGGACAGCAGATATTCTTCTCATCGATGAAATTCTTCATCTGCTCCTGTGTCCATCCATCAACTGAGCCTTCAAGTTCATATGAATTCTCGTCTGCCCAGTCTTCTATAAGTTTATCTGCTCTGAATCTCTCATGACATTCCTTGCAGTCCATTAATGGATCAGAAAATCCACCAAGATGACCTGATGCTACCCAAGTCTGTGGGTTCATAAGAATTGCACAGTCAACACCAACATTGTATGGGCTTTCCTGTACGAACTTCTGCCACCATGCCTTCTTAACATTGTTCTTTAACTCAACACCAAGGTTACCATAATCCCAGGTATTAGCTAATCCACCATAGATTTCAGAACCTGGGTAAACAAATCCTCTTGCCTTAGCTAAAGAAACAATTTTCTCCATTGTCTTTTCCATAATAATATAATCCTCCTAAAGGCAACAGCCTGACTACATCGAACTGCATCGGCTGCTACATAATCTTAATTATTTTATAACATTTAGTGCTGATTAGCAAGAGGTTGATGGGAATCTTGTTTTGGACTTCTTCCCGCCTCCCCGCCGCTTCAACGTCCAATCCTCCGCTCTTTCTCACTCCTTTTGGACTTCCTCCTGCCTTCCCGCCGCTTCAACGTCCAATCCTCCGCTCTTTCTCACTCCTTTTGGACTTCCTCCGTGCTTCCCGCCGCTTCAACGTCCAATCTGCCGCTCTTTCTCACTCCTTTTGGACTTCCTCTGTGCTTCCCGCCACTTCAACGTCCAATCCGCCGCTTCCACGCATGCATTTGTCGTTTATGAATATTTTATAAATTATTACTTGATTTTAATATCAGAATACTTTATATTCTTATTATAACCGCAACGCATTAGAAGGAGGATATTTCTTGTTTATCAATTACAACATTTCAGAGATTATCAGCCAGCTTTCATCTGCCATACATTATGATGAAAGCATTGTAAAGAATCTGCCTGATGGCAAGCTCAATTGCACACATAATGGACGTTATATTAAGTGGTTTCTAAGCGATGTGAATAATATATCTTACATACACAAGAAAGACAGACAGCTTGCTTCCAAGCTTGCCTTGAAGAAATTTTTGTTATCAAGAATTGAAGATAATAAAAGGCTTCTTTCCACATACAAGCAATGTAACAGCACCAATATCCAATCCGAATTATTATTAAAAGATAACGATTTTAGGAAACTGCTTACAGACTATCCGGAGAATTCCAAGCATATATATTGCAACCGGGATTTATTCAGAGATTTCCACAATGAACAGTTTCAGCCTGTCATTGATTCATGGCTGTCTGAAGAATATACTCACAACGAAGCTTACCCCCAGGCGCTTAAGCATCCGTGTCCATCCGGCAATGTCGTCAGGTCAAAGTCCGAAGCTATGATTGATTTATTACTTAACCAGTATGGAATTCCATACAGGTATGAATGTGAACTAAAGCTTGACAACATAAGCTTCTATCCTGACTTTACACTGTTTAACCCTGTATCTGGACAGCTTGTGTACTGGGAACACTTTGGTATGATGGATGACCCGCAATACTCTCTTAATGCTTCAAGAAAAATATCCAGATACATAGCCGGGAATATTATTCCCGGAATCAATTTAATAATGACATTTGAGACATCTTCCAATCCACTATCAGGAATTATTGCCGAATCAAAGATAGAGGAGTACCTGCTGATGTGCAACAACCAGCAAGCCTCCTCTTAACACCATGGCGTTTTTTCAATTACAACAATATTGGCATCTAGGTTTCCCATAATAACAATGTAACAAAACCTTGCATTAATCTTCCCAAGGACGAATCCTGTAAGCTGCACCTATCTCATCACATATCTTCTGGCACTCTGCCTCTTCCTCGTGAGATATGGTTGTGTCAACTGTTGTAAGAACAACATTAGGGATATACTTGGTACATTCCTTTGCGAAGCTTATCATCTCATCAAATGATTTCTCACCGAACTTACTTCTTACAAGTGCATTGTATTCATCTTTATGTGGATTGTTAAGACTGATTGATATTGTGTCGATAAGACCTTCCATCTCTGGCACGATGTCTCTGCCATTAACAAGATTGCCAACTCCATTGGTGTTAATTCTTGTCTTTTTGCCAAATGTTTTTTTGACATATTCAGCTACCTTGATAAGCACATCAAATCTTTCTGTTGGCTCACCAAATCCACAGAATACAACCTCTTCATACTCATCCATATTGAACTTATCAAATTCAGCTATAACCTCATCATATGAAGGTTCTCTCTCAAGCCAGAGTCTTCCAGACTCTCCAATTCTGTCCATTGTCTGTCTTAAACAAAAAGTACATGCATATGGACATTTGTTAGTTAGATTAACATATAAATTGTTATGAACTTTATATAATATTTCCATGATTTAACTCCTTTCATTTTGCCGCCACACTTCGGCTTCCTTTTTGGACTTCCTCATGCCTTCCCGCCTCTTCAACGTCCAATCCGCCACGCTTCGGCCTCCTTTTTGGACTTTCTCGTGCCTTTCCGCTACTTCAACGTCCAATCTGCAACACTTCGGCTTCCTTTTTGGACTTCCTCGTGCCTTTCCACCACTTCAACGTCCAATCCGCCACACTTCGGCTTCCTTTTTGGACTTTCTCATGCCTTCCCGCCTCTTCAACGTCCAATCCGCCGCACCGCCAGCACAATTTTGGACTTCCTCGTGCCTTCCCGCTACTTCAACGTCCAATTCTCCGCGCCGCCAGCACCGTGATTTGCGAAAAGCTACGACACATCAGCTCATATGGCGCATCAGCTCACACAGCGCATCAGCTCACACGACGTATCAGCTCACATGACACTTCAGCTCACATGACACTTCAGCTCGCATGACACATATTCTCACACTCCAACCACTTATTTCAACGTACTCAGCAGTTCCTCAAACGGCACACCGTCCGTCAGTGGAATATCCATCTCTATAGCCTTGAGTATACATTTTTTTATGAATGTAGATGCCTTTCTTACTGACTCGTGGAAATTCACACCATTGACAGCGTCTGCAGCTATTATTGATGCAAATATATCTCCTGTTCCGGAGCGCTGTGTTCCGACTTTCATAGTCTTAATAAGATAATCTTCCCTGTTCTTTTCATAACAGTAATTACCAATATACTGGCCCCGCTGGATTCCAGTTATAACAATCTTGGATGGTCCCATTGCAACAAGTTTCTTTGCAATTTTCTTAAGCTCATCATTAGAATAATCTGGTCTGTATGGCTCGTCAGTTAAAATACATGCCTCTGTGAGGTTCGGTGTAAGAATATCTGCATATTTTACAAGCTTCTTCATCTCCTGGCATGTCTCATCAGTATATGTCGGATACAGATTTCCGTAATCACCCATAACCGGGTCAATAACAACAATATTATCTTCTGTCTTGAAATTCTTGAAAAATTCTTCAACAATTGCAATCTGATTATGTGAACCTAAGAATCCTGTTACAATTCCATCAAATTTAAGGTTTAACTTCTTCCACTCTGCCATATAAGGCGGCATATTCTCTGTGAAATCTTTAAAATAAAAGCTGTCAAAGCCTGTATGATTAGAAAATATCGATGTAGGCATTGGACAGCACTGAATCTTCATTGCTGATATAACAGGCAGCTCAACCGCAATAGAACATCTTCCAAAACCAGAATAATCATTAATTGCTGCTATTTTCTTCTGGTTATTATGAGACACATTATTCTCTGGCATATTGTCTCTCCTTTCGTCTGAATGTTGCATAAAATCTTTATTCCTTAATATACAAAAAACTGGCATATGATAACATAGCCAGTTTGTGTAATATTTATATGGTCAGATTAAGCATTTCCTTCGACTTAAATTCTTTATCAAATACAATGCTTTCCAGCCTGTTTACAACAAGCCTTAATTCTTCCTGGACTTCTTTGGTAACGGTGAATGAATACAGCCTGTTAAGCTGTGTTGTAACAATATACTGGAGTGTATATACCGTTGAGCCCGAAAGTGTAATTCCATCATATACATTTGCAGCACAATTCTTACAGCATAGTCCGTTTCTTGAATACGAATATACATACAGATTATCTTCTCTTCCGCATTCGTGACATGTGAAGAAATCCGGACATTCACCGTTGACTGCAATCATTCTTATCTCATATATGAATCTTATAAGTTCATGGCTGACAGCACCTCTGCCCAATGCCTTAAGAGTGATATAAAGCAGATTAATCATTTCTGATGCATCAAGATTCTCCCTGCCATAATAATCTGCAATCTCAGCAAAATAGCAGGCGTAGCATACGGCATTAAGGTCATTTACCACATTTTCAAAGTACTCCTTCGCCGATGCTTTATACATCGTATATGATTCGCGTCCACGGTACACCTCAAATGTTCCGAATATAAAGCTTCTCGTAACACCAATCAGCGCGCTGTTAGGCTTTCTCGCACCTTTCGCAAATACAGTTATCTTGCCATATTCCTTAGTCAGTATAACCAGTCTTCTGTCATATTCTCCGACAGGCATGGCGGAAAGTATCATGCCTGTAACAGTAGTAACCTCCGCCATCGCACCCTCCTGTCATGTATATTATTTGTCCTTCTTCTTGTCATATCCAAAGTTCTTAAGAAGAATATCACTGTCGCGCCATTCCTTCTTAACTTTTACCCATAGCTTAAGATTAACTTTCATGTCAAGCTGCTTCTCAATCTCATATCTTGCATTAGTTCCGATTTTCTTAAGCATTTCGCCGCCCTTGCCAATAATAATTCCTTTGTGAGAATCTCTTTCGCATATGATAGTAGCGTCGATATCTGTTATAGGACCTCTTGCATTTCTTCTTTCCTTGAAGCTGTCAATAACAACCGCGATTCCGTGTGGAATCTCGTCATTTAATGCATGAAGTGCCTTCTCTCTTATAAGCTCTGCAACAATCTGCTTCATTGGCTGGTCTGTTACTGTATCTTCATCATAGTACATCGGACCATAATCAAGATGTGAGAATATAACATCAAGCAGGTCGTCAACATTATTGCCGTTTCTTGCGCATACAGGAACAATATCAACGAAATCAAGTTCCTTTCTGTAGCAGTCAATAACCGGAAGAATCTCCTCTTTCTTGATTGTGTCAGTCTTATTGATAACAAGAACTATAGGAGTTTTACATTCTTTAAGCTTCTCAACGATATGCTCCTCGGCAGCTCCAAGATGTGTTGTAGGCTCAACAAGCCAGCATATAAGGTCAACCTCACTGATTGTCTTCTCTGCCGCACCAACCATGTATTCACCAAGCTTGTTCTTAGCCTTGTGGATACCCGGAGTATCAACGAAAACAATCTGTCCACGCTCATCAGTGTATACAGTCTGTATTCTGTTTCTTGTGGTCTGAGGCTTGTTAGAAGTAATCGCAATCTTCTGTCCGATTATCTGATTCATAAGTGTTGACTTACCAACATTAGGTCTTCCTATAAATGTTACAAAGCCTGTCTTAGTTCTTGTGTTCTCTGCCTTAGCGCCGCCGGTAATTCCGCTGGCTGCAAGCATCTCATCTAAATTCATACATTCTTCCTTTCTATTATCCCTGCACCTTGATAAGTGGCTGTATCTTATCAAAAAGCTCACTCTCTTTATTAATTTCCTTGCTGCTTCCCACAACGCAGAAATAATTCTCATCCATTGCACATCTTACAAGTGGTGCAAGCTCTCTTATTCTTGCCACATTACAGTCAAGAACCTGTGCCCTTTCTGCCTTAAGTGATTCATAATCTGTGTTACAGATGTATGCGCCAAATGATCTTGTTCCCTTTGCTGCCGGATTCATAGGTGTATCCATATCACCTATTGTTCCGATTATGAACTTGACCATGTCCCTGTCGCTTACATCAAAATGTTCAAGATAGTCTGCTGCATTTTCATATATCTCGTTAGTCTTTCTTAAGTTAGGGTCTCTGTAAGAAACCATATACATGTCACCGTTTCTGTAAGAACCGCTCATGCAGCCGTATGCGCCGCCTTTAACTCTTACATTAATCCAGAGATAATCATATGAGAATATAACCTTAAGCACTCTTAATGCTCCTGTGTATTCATATCCTCCATCTCTGAAGTTACCACATCTTGCAACATACTGGACCTGTGAAGCTGAACTATATCCTGTCTTGACATTTGCAGGTGTGTACTTTCTTTCGCATGCTGGCATGTCCGATTTTTTCAATCCTTCCGCATACTTTCCGAAAGCAGGTGCAAATGCATCATATCCCTTATCATCAGCAGTAAAACTGACAATAATATTCTCTTTGTGGAATATATAATCGACAAGCTTGCTTAACTTATCTGCGATATCTTCCTTAAGCTCATCAAACTGTGAGTCAAGCTTCTGTATAAGCTCATAGAACCCATATCCTCTCATCTCGTTAGAATAATATGCATTTCTTGAGAACTGTGCCATACCTGCAAGCATTGCTGTTGAATGTCCTGCACTTGTCATTGTGCTTTCCATTCTTGACTTAAGCTTCGCAATTATCTCCTTAAGTCTCTTATAATCTGAGAACTTTGTCTTATATATAATTTCATTCATCATATCAAGGACGAACTGGATATTGTCATAGAGAACCTTACCCTTAACCTCATACATGATAGTACATTTGTCAAAATCCTTATTATCTGTGTATATTGCAGCATCAGTTGAGATTCCACCACAGTTAATATTAATTTCATTAGTCAGCTCTGTATATGTGTACTTTTCAGTATCCATAAGTCCAAGAACCGAGCTTAAAAGTCCGATATATGGAAGCAGTTCATCAGGCACATTCTTACAGTCGTAGCACATCATTATATATGCAATTCCATTAGTGAACATATTGTGGTGGATTACATCAACACCGCCAGTCTTCTTAGGGTCAATATATAACTTAGCCGGCTCTCTTGTGATATCCTTTAACTCAAGCTGTGGAATCTTCTCAAGATCCTTCTGGCTTGAAGGTGTATCCTGATATTCCTTTAATGCATTTGTCTGCTTAACAAGCTCTTCCAGCTCTTCCCTTGAAAGTGTTGCCTTATATTTTGCAAGCTTCTCTGCTTCTTTAGCTTCCTTCTTCTCTGCAAGTCCATGCTTTGGAACAAGGCTTAACACTACCTCATGATTATTACCTATAATATTATCTTCAATGAATTTCTCGAAGAAACCATTCTCAGCATTCTTCTTGATTATCTCAAATGTTTCTCCTGCCTCAACATGAACAAACGGTTTATTCTCATCATAAAGCCAGCTGTCCATCATTGTGAGATAATACATAAGTCCCTTTGGATATGGACCGAAATCAGCTTCTCTGTATTTGAATTCGTAATAGTTGATTCCTGCCTTAACCATTCTCTTGCTAAGACCGTTCTTAACAATATCAGAAAGCGTGTCTTCAACAACCTTTATGAATCTGTCTCTGTCACTTTCATTCGCATTCTTAGTAATAATTGAATACGCCGGCTGGTACACAGAAGTCTCTAACACACTGTACACATCTGTTCCAATTCCTGCGTCAATAAGTGCCTGCTTAAGCGGAGCCCCCGGTGCCATGATAAGTGCATAATCAAGAATCTGTAATGCAAGGTAGCTTACAGGGTCTGTTGATGTTCCGATAACAACATTGTAAGAAAGATAAGTGTTATCCTCCTCTGGCTCATCATCTGTAATTGCATACTCTCTTGTCTCATACTTAGGTGCATCAAATGCTTTCTGGAAAGTTACCTCAGCATCTATATTAACATCGTTCTTATCAAAAGCTGAGAGATATTCATTATCAAGATATTCAAGCCTCTCATCAACATCAATATCTCCGTACAGATAGATATAACTGTTCACAGGATGATAATATTCCTTGTGATACTTAATGAAATCCTCATACTTAAGCTGAGGTATAACCTCAGGGTCACCACCGGATTCATTCTTGTATTCAGAATCAGGGAAGAGTGATACAAATGTATATCTTGAAAGCACATCATCTGCTGAAGAATACACGCCCTTCATCTCATTAAATACAACTCCGTTATAAGCAAGCTCTCCATCTACATCTTCAAGCTCATAATGCCAGCCTTCCTGCTTGAATATCTCCTCATGCTCATACATTGCAGGATAGAATACCGCATCCATATAGACATCCATAATATTCTTGAAATCTGCCATATTGCAGCTTGCAACAGGATATACCGTCTTATCCGGATATGTCATTGCATTAAGAAATGTGTTAAGAGAACCCTTGCATAATTCTACAAATGGGTCTTTAACCGGATATTTTCTTGAACCACACAAGGTAGAATGTTCAATTATATGCTGCATTCCTGTGTCATTATCTGGTGGTGTCTTAAAACCTATAGAAAATACTTTGTTATCGTCATCATTAGAAATAATTGCAACCCTTGCACCTGATTTCTTATGCTTTAATAAAAGTCCTACAGAATTAAGGTCATTAAGCTTTTCAATGTTCACAAGCTCATATGCACCGTAATCTTTATTAAGTTCGTTATATCTTGTCTCTAAATTCATATTACTGCTTTAATCTCCAATCTTTACAATAAGGAATTATACATATAAATATAATACCCCACAATGTAGGATTTTACCACATTGTGGGGTGAGTGTAAACTTACATTACATATGTAAGCTATAGTATTTATTTGCCGAAAAAACCTTTCTTCTTACTGTGTCTTTCATTACCTGTAAGTGCCTTTTCATATGCCATAAGTGCATCCTTTTGCTCCTGATTAAGCTTTGTAGGAATATCAACTATTAAAGTGATATAATGGTCGCCTCTCTGTGCTGCATTTCTTACACTTGGCATACCTTTGCCTTTAAGTCTTACTCTTGTACCTGATGCTGTTCCCGGCTTAACTTCGTACAATACTTCTCCATCAACAGTCTTAACCTTGATTTCACCGCCAAGTACCGCTGTTGGATAGCTTATTACAACATTAGAGAATATATTGTATCCGTCTCTTTCAAATTCTGTGCTTGCTGAGATAATAACAGCAACTAAGAGGTCACCTCTTGGTCCGCCATTAACTCCCGGCTCACCTTTGCCCTGTATACGTACGCACTGACCATTATCGATACCTGCTGGGATATTGACTTCAATAGTCTTCTTGCTGCTTATATAGCCTGTTCCGTAACAATCCGGACACTTCTCCTTAATTATCTTACCAGTTCCATGACAGTCAGGACATGGCTGCTGGCTTCTTACCATTCCAAGAAATGACTGCTGTGTGAAAGTTACCTGTCCACGACCACCACATTTGCTACAGGTCTCTGGTGATGTACCAGGCTTAGCTCCTGTACCGTGACAGCTTGAGCACTCATCCTTTAATGTAACATCTATCTTCTTGGTTGTTCCCCTTACTGACTCGTCAAATGTAATTCTTACATTAACTCTTACATCAGCACCTCTTCTTGGTCCATTGCTGTTTCGCCTGCTTCCGCCGCCGCCAAACATACCTCCAAAAAGATCTCCGAAAATATCTCCCATGTCACCAAAATCGAAATCGAAGCCACCTGCTCCAGCTCCACCTGCTCCGCCTTCAAATGCGGCATGGCCAAACTGGTCATACTGTCTTCTCTTTTCAGCATCGCTTAACACCGCATAAGCTTCAGAAGCCTCTTTGAATTTTATTTCAGCTTCTTTATCCCCCGGATTCATATCAGGATGATATTTCTTTGCAAGTTGTCTGTATGCTTTCTTAATAGCAGCGTCATCGGCATCCTTAGGCACGCCAAGGACTTCATAATAATCTCTCTTATCTGCCATGATTGCTTCCTCTTTCTTATTTAATCAACAGAAACTGCACGGAGTTCTCACCCCATGCAGTCCTTATTCCAGTCAGTTATTACTGACAATTAAACCTCTTTGTAATCTCCATCAACTACATCATCACCGTATGGAGCTGAACCATTAGAAGCACCTGCTCCCATATCAGGACCTGCACCTGCTCCCATGTCTGGGCCTGCACCACCAGCAGCCTGCTGTGACTCATATAACTTAGCGAAAAGCTTCTGAGCGCTTTCCATAAGTTTTTCCTTGGCAGCCTTGATTTCATCAACCTGTGCATCTGTCATGTTTTCTGGGTCAGAACCATCAACAAGTGCCTTTAATGCGTTAAGGTCAGTCTCGACTGCAGCCTTGTCAGAAACATCAAGCTTGTCACCTGCTTCGTCCATAGCCTTCTGTGTCTGGAATACCATTGAATCAGCTTCATTACGGGCATCAATAGCTTCCTTACGCTTCTTATCCTGTGCCTCAAACTCAGCAGCTTCCTTAACTGCCTTATCGATATCTTCATCAGACATGTTAGAACCAGCAGTAATTGTGATATGCTGTTCCTTACCTGTTCCAAGATCCTTAGCAGATACATTTACAATACCATTGGCATCGATATCAAATGTAACTTCAATCTGTGGAACACCTCTTCTTGCTGGAGGGATACCATCAAGTCTGAACTGTCCAAGTGACTTGTTATCTCTGGCAAACTGTCTTTCACCCTGTACAACGTTGATATCAACGGCTGTCTGGTTATCAGCAGCTGTAGAGAAAATCTGGCTCTTCTTTGTAGGAATAGTTGTATTTCTCTCAATAAGTCTTGTAGCAA
>ERZ773210.178-NODE-178-length-80397-cov-4.601591_pt1 | contig 80397 bp, 81 predicted proteins | sample MGYA00580528_ERZ773210 | MGnify/ENA primary metagenome ERZ773210 (study PRJEB29015, sample SAMEA2737769) | human gut metagenome | biome: human gut; feature: human-associated habitat; material: faeces | place: China | collected 2012 ...
ACCCCAGTTTGGAACTGGTTGAGCCCATTTTTCCATGATTTCCATTAATTCCATTTCTTTTTCATCAATAGAATCAGTAATTTCATTATATTTTTTATAATTATTCATGACTTCTTCACTTGTTAGTTCCTCTTTTAAAGAATTAATTTCTTTTTCTAAAGAATCAATCGTTCTTTCAAGCTTTTTAATTTCATTCTTTGTTTTTTTATCAATGATCTGTCTTTGTCTTGCTTCGGTAACCACTTTTTGTGTTGTCTCTACAACAGGTGTCTTTTGAGCTAAATAATCATCATAATTACCATTATAAGAAAGACATTGATCTTTTTGTACTTCAATCACACGAGTTGCGATTTTATTAATAAAATAACGATCATGACTAATAAATAAAATCGTACCTTCAAAGCTCTTTAAAGCTTCTTCTAGGACTTCTTTAGAAGAAATGTCTAAGTGGTTGGTTGGTTCATCAAGAATTAAGAAGTTGGCTTGTTTTAATAAAACTTCTGTTAAAACAACACGTCCTCTTTCTCCACCAGAAAGCATGGCAATATCTTTAAAGACATCATCGCCTCTAAAGTTAAACATAGCAAGGGTACTTCTAATTTCTTGATTAGTCATACGTGGATAACAATCACTGATTTCATCAAAGATGGTTTTATTATAATTTAAAGATTCATGTTCTTGGTCATAGTAGGCCATTTCTACGTGACTACCAAAACGTATTTTTCCATGATCAATAGGAAGTTGACCTACAAGAGCTTTAAATAAAGTGGTTTTACCAACGCCATTTTCCCCAACAATCGCAATGCGCTCACCTTTTTTAATATCAAGATTACAGTGTTCAAAAACCATTTGATCATAACGCATTGATAAATCAGTGACTTTTAAAACATCATAACCTGATTCAATAGCTGGTGTAAATTGAACAGTGATGGCACTTGGTAAATTTTCTGGTCGATCAATACGTTCAATCTTTGCAAGTTGTTTTTCTTTGGATTCTGCACGTTTAATACTTTTTTCACGATTGAATGATTTTAATGTATCAATACTTTCTTGTATTTTTTTTATTTCTTTTTGTTGATTGATATAGTGTTTTAAATCAATAGCACGTTGTGTTCTTTTTTGAATAGAATATTCTTCATAGCGACAATTATAACTATGACTTTTTCCATTTTCTATTTCAATAATCTTATTGGAAACAACATCAATAAAATAACGATCATGGCTGACCACAATCAAAGCATTTTTATAACCTTTTAAATAGTTTTCTAAAAAGGAAATTGCTTGACTATCTAAGTGGTTAGTAGGTTCATCTAAAACAAGAAGTTTAGGTTCTTCTAATAAAAGTTTAGCTAAACATAATCTTGTTTTTTGACCACCAGATAATTCATAAACATATCTTTGAAAGTCCTCTTCCACAAAGCCCATTCCTTTTAATACACCAATAATACGACTTGGATAACTAAAACCATCTTTTTCATTAAATCTTTGAGTTAATGAATCATATTCATTCATAACTTGTTCACTATGATCGTAAGACATCATACTTTCTAATTCACGCATACGATTTTCTATTTGAATAAGCGGATCAAAGACTTCTAAAGCACATTCATAAATGGTTTTATTCATATCTAAATCATGATGTTGTTTTAAATAACCAACATTTAAATCACGGCTTTTAAATAAATCACCACTATCATAACTTTCTTCACCAATTAAGATATTTAAAATAGTTGTTTTACCAGCTCCATTGACACCAATAATCGCAATTTTATCATGGTCATCTACTTTAAAACTAATATCTTTTAATAAATCAATTCCTTGAAATGATTTCTTTATATTTGAACATTCTATAAGCATTTTTCATCACCTCGACTATTCTATCAATAAAATAAGTTGTTTACAAATATTCTTTGTATAAATCTTGATAAGTAGAATCTACTTCTAATAAAGCATTCATGCTTAGATAAAAAGATTCATCAAAACATTTTTCTTCTTTTTTTATACACCATAAAGCTTCATGACCAGTAAAAGTATGAGCTAAAGCTTGATAAAGAAATTCAGGATTAGAAAGATTGTGAATTTCTTTATTTTTTTGAGCTTTTTTTATAATGATGATACAAAGTTTTGTAAGATTATCACGCATATCAAAGCTATGACGATTTTCTTTTAAATTCGCAATAAACATTTGACTAAATAAATCATAACCATATTTTTTAGTGTCTTTAATTAGTGTAGAAAAGACAATAAGTAATTGTTGATAGTGACTATCACTATCAACTAGTTTATACGTGTCTTTTACAAGATGATCGATGGTTGAATCATAAAGATCTAAAATAAGCTCTTCTTTATTATTGACGTATTTATAGAGTGTTGGTTTGGTAATATGTAATTCATTACAAATATCTTGAATTGTGACATTGTTATATCCTTTATCTAAAAAAAGCTGAACAGCTGTTTGTGATATTTCTTCTTTTGTTATTTTCATAAAATTCTCCTTAAAAATAATATACCATAGATTTAATGGAAAGAGGCTTGTTAAAAAATTCACTTTTATTTTATGAAAGCGTTGACATTTATTTTTACAGTTATATAATTTACTTGAGTTAAATAAACATTTACTATGGTAGAGGAGGAAAAAGAAAATGGCTAAGAGTTTATTTGATAAGACATACATAGGTAAAATGAAATTAAAAAACAGAATTTTCATGTCACCTATGGGAACGACTGGAGAAGCTGATGGAGCTTACTGTAATGAAGGTATTGATTATTTTGAAGAAAGAGCAAAAGGTGGCGCTGGTTTAATTATTACAGGTGCTAACGTTGTTTCGACAAAATATGAACCAAGACCATGTACAGAACTTTCTGATTTCCATCATGTAGAAAGATTAAATATGTTAATTGAAAGATGTCATGCTTATGGAGCAAAAGTCTGTGTACAGTTATCACCAGGTTTAGGACGTCAACAATTTACTGATCCTTTTACACCACCTTATAGTGCGGGTAGTGTAGGTGCATTCTGGTTCCCAAATTTAATTTGTAAACCTTTTTCAAAAGAAGATATTCATTATTTAGTAGAAAAAGTAGGGTACAGTGCTTCACTTGCTGTAAATGCTGGTGCAGACTGCGTTGAATTACATGCGTATGGAGGATATTTATTAGATCAATTCCATTCTGTTCAATGGAATAATAGAACAGATGAATATGGTGGATCACTTGAAAATCGTATGCGTTTTACATTGGAATGTATTGAGGCAATTAAAAAGAACGTTCCAGATACAATGCCTGTACTTGTTAAATTTACACCACATCAAAGAGTAGAAGGCTTTAGAACCATTGATGAAGGTATTGAAATGGCTAAAATTTTAGAAAAAGCAGGGGTTGATGCTTTACATGTTGATACAGGATGTTATGAAGAATGGTTCCAAGCGATTACAACTGTTTATAGTAAAGAAGGATATAAACTTGATGTACAAAAAGCAATTAAAGATATTGTAAGCGTTCCAGTATTAGGTGATGGTAATTTAAAAGATCCTGAAGTGGCTAAAAAAGCTGTTGAAGATGGTATTTTAGATTATGTAGGACTTGCTCATCAAATGTTAGCTGATCCATATTGGCCTAAAAAAGTCAAAGCACATCATGAAGAAGATATCGCTCCGTGTGTTGGATGTAATGAATGCTTACTTGCAGGATTTAGCGGTAAACACTATTATTGTGCAGTTAACCCATTATGTTATGCAGAAAAAGCTTATGCTTTACCACTTCCAAATGGTCAAAAACGTAAAGTCCTTGTTATTGGTGGTGGACCAGCTGGTATGATGGCTGCCATTACTGCAAAACGTCGTGGTTTTGATGTTGATTTATATGAAAAAGAAGATAAATTAGGTGGTACTTTATGGCCAGCAGGTGGGCCTGATTTTAAAGCGGATGTTTTAAAATTAATTAAATACTTAGAAACACAATGTCAAAAATTAGGAGTTAATATTCATTTAAATACAGCAGTTACAAAAGATAATCTTGAAGGAAATTATGACAAAGTTATTTTAGCTGCTGGTTCAACTCCTGCGATGCCACCAATTCCAGGTATTGATACAACAGTTCTTGCGAGCGATTATTTAACACATCAAGCCACAGTTGGTAAAAAAGTTGTTGTTATTGGTGCTGGTCTTGCTGGTACTGAAGCAGCTTGTGATATTGCTGGAAAAGATGGAGATGTGACATTAGTAGAAATGTGTCCAGATATCTTATTTACAGCGAACCATTGTTTAAATAATGATCAACATTTAAGAAAAATGGTTAAAGATCGTGGTGTTAAAGTTGAAGCAAACGCTAAAGTGACAAATATTACACCAACAAGTGTTACATTTGAAAGAGATGGACAAACAATGACGCTTGAATGTGATACTGTTTTAAATGCTGTTGGATTTAGACCTAATAATCAATTAGAAGATTTATTAGATGAAAAATATGATGAAGTTGCTGTTATTGGAGATGCTGTTGCACCAAGAAAAATTTTAACTGCAATTCATGAGGGATATCATGCAATCCGTGTGATGGAATAGGAGATACTAAAGATGATTAGTTTTGATTTAACAGGAAAAGTAGCGGTTGTTACAGGAGCTTCAAGTGGGCTTGGACAACAATTTGCAAGAGCTTTGAGTGAACAAGGATGCGATGTTGCTATCCTTGCACGTAGAAAAGAAAGATTAGAAGAATTTTCTAAAGAATTGAAACAAAATGGACAAGATTGTTTACCTGTTTCATGTGATGTTACAGATGAAGAAAGTATTAAAAATGCGATTAAAACTGTCGTAGATCATTTTGGAAAAATTGATATTCTTGTCAATAATGCAGGTGTTGTTGAATACTCAAGTGGTCTTCATGATCATACAACGGCACAATGGGATAAAGTTTTAGATACGGATTTAAAAGGTGTTTTCCTCATGGCGAGAGAAGTTTCAACTATTATGATGAAACAAAAATATGGAAGAATTATTAATATTTCATCGGTTGGTGGTATTCAAGCTGGACCTGCTCAAGTAAGTTATTTTGCGGCTAAAGGCGGGGTTGTCAATCTTACAAAAGCCATGGCTGGAGATTTAGCTCCTTATGGTATTCTTGTTAATGCAATTGCACCAGGTGTTTATGATACAGAAATGACACATGATGCTTTAGATGCACCAGGTTCTCTTGTTTTAAAAAACAGAGTAGCTCTTAAGAGATTTGGTCGTGAAGGTGAAATGAACGGAGCGCTTATTTACTTTGCAAGTGACGCTTGTACTTATACAACAGGACAATTACTTGTTATTGATGGTGGAATGACAAGTATGCTTTAAAATAAAAAACAATATCCATATGGATTGGGTATTGTTTTTTTGCATAAACAAGAACATTTTTTGCAAAAAAACATAAAAAAGTATGATAATAAGGTATGAAATTAGATAATTGTTCTTAATTGTATACAAAAATGCAACATTCTGTTGAAATAAAGAAAGCCCTTTGATATAATACAAAAGTACTTTAAGAAAGTTTAAGTAGGGAATTGTTAAAACTAGGAGGAAAGGGAAATGAACTTATTAAAGAAATCTTTATCTGTTCTTGCTGTTGCTGCAATGGCTGTATCCTTAGCTGGATGTGGTGGTTCAAGTAGCTCAAGCAAAAGTACAGAAAGTGGCGAAAAAGTATTTCGCTTTGGTCAATCTAATCCAAAAGTTGGTTTAGATATGCAAACTAACACTAACTCAGGGGCTTCTTCTGTTGCTGACAACGTATTAGAAGGATTATATCGTTGGAATGATGACAATAAAGAAGAATGTGTTCTTGCTAAAGACATGCCAGAAGTATCTGATGATGGATTAACTTATACAATTACACTTAAAAAAGGTGTTAAATTCTCAGATGGTTCTGATTTAACTACTGAAGATGTTAAATATACATTCGAAAGAATGTTTACACCAGCAACAGGATGTACAAATACATATATGTACAACATGATTACTGGTGCTCAAGATATGTTAGATGGTAAAGCTACTGAATTAAGTGGTTTTGAAACTGTTGATGATTACACTTTTAAATTACATATTAATTACAAATTTGCGCCATTTGTTGCTAACTTAGGTATGGACTATGCTTCAATTTATCCTTCTGATGCATGTGCTGCTGCTGGTGAAAACTGGGGTAAAGGAACTAACTTAATTGGTACTGGTCCTTATGTAATTAAAGAAAATGACGAACAAACTAAAGTTGTAATGGTTCCAAATAAAAACTATCATGGTAAAAAAGTTAACTTAGATCGTTTAGAAATTGTTTATATTGATGATGTAAGTACAAAAATGATGGAATATGAACAAGGTAACATTGATATGTGTGACTTAGATACTTCATTATTAGATCAATATAAAGATAGTGATTTAAAAGATGAAATTACTCAAGTAACTCCATTAGGTACATATTTCTTATCAATTAAAGATAATGATCCAGTATTAAGTAATAAAGCAGTTAGAGAAGCAATCTCATTAGCTATTAACCGTAAAGAATTATGTAGTACTGTATTAAATGGTGCTGCTGAACCAGCTTCATCATTCTTAAATCCAGGTGTTCCAGGTCATGATGACAAATTAAAAACTTATGAACATAACGTTAAAAAAGCTAAACAAGTTTTAGCTGATGCAGGTATTTCAAACCCTACATTTACTTGCAAAGTTAGACAAAAAGAAGAAAAAATCGCTACTGCATTACAAGCTTACTTAAAAGAAGCAGGAATTACTATGAATGTAGAAACAATTGATGCAGGTATTTGGTCTTCAGCTAGAGCTGCTGGTGAATTACAAGCTACAGTTCTTGGTTGGTTCCCATTATATGCAGATGCTGATAACCAAATGTATACTTATTACTATTCAGAAAACGCTGTAGGAAAAGGTGTATTCTACAATAATCCTGAATTCGATTCATTAATGAAAGAAGCTCGAGAATCAAATGATTCTGATAAACGTGTTGAATTATACAAAAAAGCAGATTATATCTTATCTCGTGAAGATTATGGAACAATTCCATTATATTATGGTAAGTTACAATTTGTTGCTAAACCATATGTAAAAAATGCTAAATTAGGAAACTTAATTTATCATTTATATAACATTGATATTGATTTATCTAAAAAATAGTAAATGAAATTAAATAAGTGTTAATCATATATGGAATGCAGCAATGCATTCCATATATTTATTGTAGGAAAAAGGAGGAAAAATATGGCGAAGTATTTACTAAAACGTGTATTACAAGCTATTGGTGTCGTTTTTTGTATTTCGTTAATCACATTCTTTGTGTTAAACATTGTGCCTGGTAATCCAGTTGAAATCATGTTAGGTGAGTTCGCTGATCAAGCAACGATTGCACGTGTTACACATGAAATGGGATTAGACCAACCAATTTATATTCAATATTTCAGCTGGTTAGGAAATATGCTTCAAGGAAACTTTGGAACATCCTATTTCCAAAATAAACCAGTAATTGATATTTTAACAAGTTCATTTTTAGTAACAGCTAAGCTTGCTGGTATTGCTTATATATTAGCTGTTGTTTTAGGGGTAGTAGTAGGTGTTGTGGCTGCCGTTAATCATGGTAAATGGGTTGATTCGGTTTTAATGACAATTTCTGTATTTGGTATTTCAGCTCCCGCATTCTGGATTGCTATCATTTTACAAATTGTTATCTGTTTGAAATTTAATTTATTACCTTTATCAGGTATTGATAGTTTTAAATCATTTATCTTACCAGGTATTGCCTTAGGTACAAGATATGCAGCAAGTATTGCTCGTATTACAAGAACAAGTATGTTAGATGTTTTATCACAAGATTACATCCGTACAGCTGAAGCTAAAGGTTTAAAAGGTTGGGTTGTTACAATTAAACATGCTTTACGTAATGCGTTAATTCCAATTATTACAATTGCAGGATCTGATTTAGGAAACATCTTAACAGGATCTGTCTTAGTAGAATCAGTTTTCTCAATTCCTGGAATTGGAAAAATGTTAGTAGATAGTATTAATACACGTGATTTACCAATCGTCCAAGGTGGCGTTATGTATATTGCGGTTATATGTGTCATTATGTATTTAGTAGTTGATTTACTTTATACAGTAGTCGACCCAAGAATTCGTTTAGGAAAGGAGTCATCATAAAATGTTTAAAAAGAAAAAAGATCAAACATATCAAAGTTATTGGTCAATCAGTTGGAACATTTTCAAGAAAAATAAAGTAGCAATGGTATGTTTATTCATCGTTATTCTTTTATGCTTAATTGCTTTATTTGCACCATTGATTGCTCCTTATGATCCAAACAAACAAGTTCTTACAGATCGTTTAATGAAACCTTGCGGACAACATTGGTTTGGTACAGATGATTTAGGAAGAGATATTTTCTCAAGAATTATTTATGGATGCCGTGTTTCTTTAAGTGTTGGTATCATTTCACAAATTATCGCAACAGTTATTGGGTATACAATGGGTGTTTGTGCCGGATATTATGGTGGAAAAGTAGATTCTGTTATTTCATTTTTAATTCAAGTATTTTCATCTTTTCCATTCTTATTATTTGCGATGGCAATCATGTTCGTTTTAGGACCAGGTTTAATTAACCTTTACTTAGCGCTCGGTCTTTTAGGTTGGGCTTCAACAGCCAGACTTATCCGTGGGGATGTTATGCGTCTTAAAAAGATGGAATACATCGATGCATGTAAAGTCAGCGGTGGAAATAGTTTTAGAATTATCATGAAACATTTATTACCTAACTGTTTATCAACATTAATCGTTACTGTAACATTAGGTATTCCAAATGCAATTATGTCAGAAGCATCATTAAGCTTCTTAGGTTTAGGTGTTAAAGCACCAATGGCAAGCTGGGGTTCAATGATTAGTTTTTCACAACCATATATTCGTAGTGCAACATACTATTCAGTAATTCCAGGTTTAGCTATTATTATTACAGTATTAGCGTTCAATATGTTAGGTGATGGATTAAGAGATGCGCTTGATCCAAAATTAAGATCGTAAAAAGGGGAAAAGATATGAGTGAAAATAAAGAATTATTAGAAGTCAAAGATCTTGGTATTACCTTCTTTACAGATCATGGAGCGCTTCCTGCTGTACAAGAAGTAAGTTTTAGTATCAAACCAGGAGAAACTTTAGGAGTTGTTGGAGAATCTGGTTGTGGTAAAAGTATGACAGCTTTATCATTAATGCAATTAATTCCATCTCCTCCAGGTAAAATTACTGCTGGTGAAATTATGTATAAAGGAGAAGATTTATTAAAGAAATCTCCTAAAGAAATGAGAGATATTCGTGGTAAAGAAATCTCAATGATTTTCCAAGAGCCAATGACATCTTTAAATCCAGTTATTACTGTTGGAAAACAAATTATGGAAGCTGTTTTAACTCATGAAAAAATGAGTAAACAAGAAGCTAAAGAACGTGCTTTAGAAATGATTAAACTTGTAGGTATTCCAATGCCTGAAAAAGTATTTGCTTCTTGTCCTCATCAATTGTCTGGTGGGATGAGACAAAGAATCATGATTGCGATGGCACTTTCGTGTAATCCATCATTATTGATTTGTGATGAACCGACAACAGCGCTAGACGTTACAATTCAAGCACAAATCTTAAAATTAATTAATAAAATGAAAAAAGAATTAAATACAGCCGTATTGTTAATTACACATGATATGGGTGTTATTTCAGAAATGGCAGATAACGTGATTGTTATGTATGCAGGTAAGATCGTAGAATATACAAATGTAGAAGATTTATTTAAAAATCCTTTACATCCTTATACTATTGGTCTAAGAAGATCAATCCCTGATATCGATAGCGATGATCAAGAAGAATTGGAAGTTATTCCTGGTTCTGTACCAATGCTTTATGAACTTCCAAAAGGATGTTTCTTCGCACCACGTTGTAAACATGCTAAAGAAATCTGTCATCAAGAATGTCCAGCAATGATGGAACATGGTGAAAACCATTTAGTTCGTTGTTGGAAATATCATGAAAGATGGAATAAGGAGGATGTAGAAAATGGAAAATAATCAAGACGTTTTATTAAAAGTAGAACATTTAAAGAAATATTATTCTATTAAATCATCTTCTTTAAGAGGTAAAAAAAGCGTTGTTAAAGCGGTAGATGATATTAGTTTTGATGTTAAAATAGGAGAAACTTTTGGGATTGTTGGTGAATCTGGATGTGGTAAATCAACAATGGGTAAAAGTGTAATCCGTCTAATTGAACCAACTGAAGGAAAGGTTATCTTAGATGGTCAAGATTTTACAAGCTTAAAAGGTAAAGAATTACAAGAAGCACGTGATAAAATCAAATTGATTTTCCAAGATCCTTATGCTTCTTTAAATCCACGTATGACAGTTAAAGATATTATTGCTGAACCAATTGATATCGCTAAATGTTATAAAACAAAAGAAGAACGTGATGCACGTGTTGTGGAAGTTATGAAACAAGTTGGTTTAAATTTAGATTACATGTATCGTTATCCTCATGAATTTTCAGGAGGACAAAGACAACGTATTGGGATTGCCCGTGCAATTGCTTTACAACCAAAATTGATTATTTGTGATGAACCTGTTTCAGCATTAGATGTTTCAATTCAAGCAAAAATCATTAACTTATTAAATGAATTACAAGAAAAAATGGGTATTGCTTATATCTTCATTTCCCATGACTTAAGTGTTGTAAAACATATTGCTGATAGAGTAGGGGTTATGTATTTAGGTAATATGATGGAAATGGCTGATACAGAATCACTTTATGCCAAACCATTACATCCTTATACTCAAGCATTATTTTCAGCAATTCCAAGAATTGGAAAAGAAAGAATTGAAGATAAACAAATCTTAGGTGGCGATGTGCCAAGTCCAGCCAACCCACCAAAAGGATGTCGTTTCTGTACAAGATGTCCGAAAGCAATGGATATTTGTAAAACAGAGAGACCCGATTTTAAAGAAGTAGAACCAGGTCATTTCTGCGCATGTCATTTATATGATAAAAAGTAAAAGAGGTATTATAAAATGGAAATGAATATTGACAAAAAAGAATTAGTTGAATTATGTGAAGAATTTATTAATGTACCAAGTCCAGTAAGTTATTATGAAGAAGTTGGTGCTTTATTAGAAAAAAAAGCAGCTGAATTTGGTTATGAAGTGACTTATGATCGTAAAAGAACAGCTTACATTACTTTAGAAGGAGAAGATAATTCTAAAACAGTATGTTTGGGTGCTCACTTAGATACAATTGGTTTAGTTGTTCGTCATATTGATGATAACGGTCATTTAATTGTAAGACAATTAGGTGGTGTTAACTACCATAGTATGGAAGGTGAAGGTGTTACTCTTATTACAAGAGATGGACGCAAATATAGAGGTATGGTTATTTGTAAATCACACTCAGTTCATGTATTTGAAGATGCAAGAACAATGCCAAGAGATGAAGACCATATGGAAGTTATCTTACATGAAGATGTTCATTCTAAAGAAGATGTTATGGCTTTAGGTATTGATCATGGTGATGTGATCTCTGTAGATCCTCATTTCGAATATACACCATCAGGATATGTTGTTTCACGTTATATTGATGATAAAGCTGCTGTTGCTGCATTAATTGAAATGATGGCTTACTTCAAAAGAAATAATTTAAAACCAAAATATCGTACATTATTAGCTTTCCCAATTTATGAAGAAATCGGACATGGTGGAGCTTATGTACCAGAAGAAGTAGAAGAATATGTTGCTTTAGATATCGGATTAATTGGGCCTGATTATCATGCTGATGAAAAAACAGTAAGCATCTGTGCTAAAGATAACTATTCTCCATATGATAGAGAACTTACTACAAGAATTATCAACCAAGCTAAAAAAACAAACTTAAATTATTGTATTGATGTTTTCTTCCATTATGGAACAGATGCTAATGCAGCAATTCGTGCAGGTAATAATGTTTATGCTGCTGCATTTGGTATGGCTGTAATCAATTCGCATGGTAAAGAACGTTGTCATATTGATTCAATCGTAGATACAACAAAACTTGCAATTGCATATGCTTTGGATTTATAAAAAAGTGGAGCTTTTGCTCCTTTTTTAAATGTATAAGTTGTGTATACAATATACAATTTTATAAGAAAAAGACTATAAAATTCCCTTTATTTGCTTAGAATGTATTTACAACAATACATATTGAATGTATAATTGTATACAATCGTAATAAGGGGGACGTAGAATAATGAATTTAGCGTATAAAATTTTAAGTTCTAAACTTAAAAGTGGTGAGTTAGTTGCTGGACAACAAATAGGTATTCAAATTGACCAAACATTAACTCAAGATTCAACAGGGACAATGGCTTACTTACAATTAGAAGCAATGGGAATTGAACATGTTGCTGTTGAAAAGGCAGTTGCTTATATTGATCACAATATGTTACAAACAGGTTTTGAAAATATGGATGATCATGAATTTATCCGTAGTGTTGCAAAGAAACATGGAATTACTTTTTCTAAACCAGGGAATGGTGTTTGTCACCAATTACAATTAGAAAACTTTGCGAAGCCTGGAAAAACATTAGTAGGTTCTGATTCGCATACACCAACATGTGGTGCGATGGGAATGATTGCTATTGGAGCAGGGGGATTAGATGTCGCTGTAGCAATGGCAACAGGTACATATTATTTACAATGTCCAAGTGTTGTTAGAGTGAATTTAGTAGGTAAAAAAGCAAAATGGGCTTCGGCTAAAGATGTTATTTTATATATTTTACAACAATTATCTGTCAAAGGTGGAGTCAATAAGATTATTGAATACACTGGGGAAGGGTTAAAAGAGTTATCGTTAACAGATCGTGCGACTATTTGTAACATGGGGGCTGAATTAGGCGCAACAACTTCTGTTTTCCCAACAGATGAAATTACTAAAGAATATTTAATTCAACAAGGAAGAGTTGAAGATTATGTTGAGTTAAAGGCAGATGTAGATGCAACATATGATGAAGAAATTACTGTTGATTTATCAAAACTTGTACCATTAACTGCCAAACCACATAGTCCAGATGCTGTTGTACCAGTAAGTGAATTAAGAGGAATGAAAATTAATCAAGTAGTGATTGGTTCATGTACAAACTCATCACTTCCTGATATGTTAAAAGCTGCAAAAATCTTAAAAGGAAGAAGAGTCGCAACACATGTTTCACTTGTTATTGCACCAGGTTCTTCAAGTATTCTGGCAATGCTTTCTAAATGTGGCGCTTTAGCGGACATGGTTGCTGCTGGTGCTCGAATTCTTGAATGCGGTTGTGGTCCATGTATTGGTATGGGACAAGCACCACTTTCTAAAGGTGTTTCTTTAAGAACAATCAATCGTAACTTTAAAGGACGTTCAGGAACAAATGATGCCAGTGTTTATCTCGTATCACCTGAAGTGGCTGCTTTAAGTGCAATCAAAGGTTATTTAACAGATGAATTTGAAGATGATATGTATTTAGACGATATTGAAAATACACCATTTGTGAAGAATAAGAATTTCTTTATTGATGAATATGATCCTCAAAATGAAGTTTATATGGGACCAAATATTAAACCAGTTCCTCGAGGAGATAAATTACCAGATACATTTAAAGGTAAAGTATGTTTAAAAGTAGGAGATAATATTTCTACAGACCACATTGTGCCATCTGATTCTAAATTACTCCCATATAGAAGTAATGTGCCACATCTTGCTAAATTCTCTTTCTGTAAAGTAGATGATCAATTCTATAATAGATGCATTGAAAATGGTGGAGGATTTATTGTTGGTGGAGATAACTATGGTCAAGGTTCTTCACGTGAACATGCAGCCCTTGTTCCTAATTATTTAAAGATCAAAGCAATTTTTGCTATTTCATTTGCAAGAATTCATCGTTCGAACTTAATTAATAATGGTATTTTACCACTTGTTATTAATCAAAAAGATTACGATTTCTTTAATGATCAAGATGAATATGAATTAATTAATTTATTAGATAGTGTTGAAAACAATAAAGATATTACTGTTATCAATAAAACAAATAATCAAACAATTACCGCAAAATTAAAATTATCACCAAGAGAAAAAACAATGATTCAATATGGTGGTCTATTAAATGCAATTAAAGAATTAGGAGGTGACTTTTAATGAAAGCAGTTTTAATCCCAGGTGATGGAATCGGAAAAGAAATTTCACAAAGTGTTGTTGACATTACAAAAGCTATGAATTTAGATATTGAATGGGTAGAATATCAAGCTGGTGCAGAATATGCTGCTAAAACAAAAGAAGTCTTTGAACCAGGTTTAGTTGATGCAATCAAGGAGTACAAATGGGCTTTAAAAGGTCCCACTGCAACCCCTATTGGGACTGGTTTTAGAAGTGTCAATGTTGCTTTAAGACAAAAATTTGCAACTTATGCCAATGTAAGACCAATTCGTTCTTTTAAAGGAATTGATTCTAAATATGAAAATATTGATCTTGTCATGATTCGTGAAAATACCGAAGATTTATATAAAGGTATTGAATACATGGTAGGTGAAGATGTCGCTCATGGTATTAAATTAATTACTCGAGAAGCTAGTGAAAAGATTTGTCGTTATGCTTTTGAATATGCTAAGGCAAATGGAAGAAAAAAAGTCACTGCCATTCATAAAGCAAATATTATGAAATTTACAGATGGATTATTCTTAGAATGTTTTAGAAATGTTGGTAAGGATTATCCAAAAATTGAAAAACAAGAAGTTATCATAGATAATATGTGCATGCAACTTGTTTTAAGACCAGAAACATTTGATGTATTGGTTGCACCAAACTTATATGGAGATATTGTTTCTGATTTATGTGCCGGTTTAGTCGGTGGTTTAGGTTTTGCACCTAGTGGAAATATTGGTGATGAATATCGTATTTATGAAGCAGTACATGGAAGTGCTCCTGATATTGCGGGTCAAGGTATTGCCAATCCAAGTGCTCTTCTTTTAGCATTTGCATTAATGTTAGAAGCTTTAGGACAAAATGATCAAGCCACTCGATTACGTGATGCACTATCAAAAGTCGTAGAAGAGGGGAAAATTGTAACGCGTGACATTGGTGGAAATGCTTCTACAAAAGAGTTTACGCAAGCAATTATAGATAGGTTATAGTATGAAAAAAAACATTTTAGAAAATGCAGGACATGGTTCCTTAGGACATCGTATCTTTTGTATTTTAAGAGATAAGATTTTAAATGAAGAATATGAAAAAGGACAAAAATTAAATGAAGTTGTTCTTTCTAAAGAATTAAATATTTCTAGAACACCTATTCGAGAAGCTTTAAAACAATTAGAATTAGAAGGACTTGTTAAAAGTATTCCTAATAAAGGAGTTTATGTTTTAGGTTTTTCATCAAGAGATATTGATGATATGTTAGAAATTCGTGTTGTTTTAGAAAGTTTATCTGTACAACTTGCCATTGATCGTATTACTCAAGAAGAATTAGATCGTATTAAAGAAATTTATGATTTATTAGAATTCTATGCTGAAAAAAATGATCAAGAACGTTTTACAGAAGTGAATATTGATTTCCATGAAGCTATCTATCGAGCAACGCATTCTCAATACTTTGAACAATTGTTATCAGATATTAACTATTATATTCATGTTACTTCAAGACATTCTATTAAACAACCAAATCGTCTTATTGAAGCAGCACGAGAACATAAAGAAATCTATGATGCTATTGTGAAAAAAGATAAAGCACTTGCGAAAGCAAATGTAGAAAAACATATTCGTAAAACACAATCTTTAGTAAGAAATTACTATGATGAAAAAGACGAAGCAACAGAAGAATAGTGCGAGAGAGGGCAACCTCTCTTTTTTATAAATTGTAATTCTTAAAAAATGTGTTATTTTAAGAAACTGAAAAAAAGGAGATGATGTTTTGAATACGTTTAAAGAAAGAAGTAATTATCTAAAAGCAATATCATTGATGTCAATCTTTACTTTTATTTTTCTAAGAATAGAGTCTTTATTTGTTGACATGATTTCTCTTTTAGTTTCTGAAAATAGAGTTGTTTTATCACAAAATTATGTATTAGGAATGAGTTGTCTAGGATTTATTTTATATCCCTTATATAATCGTTATTTTAAAGGATTATCTCGTAAAATATATATCGTAATCAGTGTCGCTATTATTGGATTGATTACCATTATTTATTTACATCCAACCTATCCTCTTAAACTTCTAACAGGACTTGTCTTATTTCTTTTTTTAGGAGGGTTAGGTGGTATTACTTCTTCATCATATTGGAATAAACGCTATGGTAGCCAAAAAGGAAGCTGGGGGAATCTTATTGATTCCTTTAAAGAAAATACAAAATATGTTTATAGCCTATATCTTAAATTAAATGATAAAGGATATAAGGAAAATTACTATTTTGATAAGAATACGAAACTAGTCATTAATGGGAAAATAATTAATGTTCCTCTTGAATCAATAAAAGTTGATGAATTAGAAGGAGATACTATTTGGTATTCTAATGTTTTAGAAATGACACCGGAATTACAAAACATTAAAATAAACACACAACAAGAAACGAAAAAAGAAAATACAAAAGTAAAAACAGGAGATAATACCAAGTATATGATCTATATGGGCTTCATAGGGTTAAGCTTATTAGGTGCTTATTGTATTATTATGAAAAACTATATTCATTAACTGTACAGAAATCATTGTACAGTTTCTTTTTTTTTTGACAAAGTGTTATAATAAAAATCGAATTGGGGGAGAGTTATGGAAAGAAAAGAGTTTTCGATTGCACGCTTTTTAAGTTCAAAAAGTCGATTTGATAATATTGTATTATTAGAAGGCTTTATTGTTGGTATATTAGCAGGGGTTGTGGCAGTTATTTATAGATTGATGTTATCTTATGGTGAAAAGATTGCCTATTTTGTTGTCGATTATATTAAAAACAACACACTTCATTTATGTTTATGGATCATTTGTGTTTTACTTATTGGATTTATTATTTCAAGACTTTTAAAATATGAATCTTATATTTCAGGAAGTGGGATTCCACAAGTTGAAGCAGAAATGATCGATCAAATAGATGAAAAATGGTATCGCGTTATTCTAGCAAAGCTGGTGGCTGGAACACTTGCCATTGTTGGAGGGTTATCTCTTGGTAGAGAAGGACCAAGTATTCAATTAGGGGCGATGATTGGTAAAGGATTAGCTACTGTTTTTAAAAGAATGAAATTGGAAGAAAAGTATCTTTTAACATGTGGGGCTGCTGCAGGACTTTCTGCTGCATTTAATGCTCCACTGGCAGGGGTGTTATTTGCATTAGAAGAAATACATAAAAACTTTTCTCCACTTGCCTTAGTAACGGTTATGGTGGCTTCTTTAACAGGAGATTTTATTAGTAAAAATATTTTTGGGATGACACCATCTCTTTATTTTCCACTTGTTGAAAGTTTACCTTTAGGTCAATATGGATTTTTAATCATATTAGGAATTATTGTAGGTTTATTAGGAGTCTTTTATAATAAGACAACAATGTTTACATTAAAACTTTATGATAAAATTACTTTTTTAAAGAATAATCAAAAGATTTATATTCCTTTAATTATTTCTACTGGATTTATGATTTTCTATCCAGATGTTTTATGTGGAGGACATCATATTATTGATTTACTTCATGAAGGAAATTATGTTTTAAGTTCTGTTTTATTAGTATTAGTGATGAAGTTTATCTTTTCGATTATTTCCTTTGGTTCAGGAGCACCAGGAGGTATCTTCTTCCCTTTACTTGTCTTAGGAAGTTTGATTGGTTGTGGATATGCCATTGTTGTTACAACCTATTGTGGGGTACCAAATATGTACTTTAATAACTTTATCGTGGTTGCGATGGCTGGACTTTTCGCAAGTATTGTCCGTGCTCCTATTACAGGAATCGTTCTTATTGCAGAAATGTGTGGAAGTTTATCACAATTTTTACCTATTGCAGTATGTAGTTTTGTTGGGTATATTGTCGCTAATATGTTAAGATGTGAACCCATTTATCATAGTTTATTAAATCGTATGATAAAAAATGGTAGTCATGAAATTTCACTCGAAGAAAAAGAAATTCTTCATTATTCTATTGAACTAGGCTCATGTTGTTTAGATAAGCCCATTAAAGAATTAGGTTTACCTAAAGAATGTGTCATTCTTTCAATTAATCGTGGTATTGAAGAAATTGTTCCACGAGGGGATACTGTATTACATCTAGGTGATCATTTAACCATTTTAGTCAATAAAGAAAATAGAGAAGTTACTAAAGATATCTTACATAAATTTTTTACATTAGAAATATAGGTGATGATATGTTTAGAGAAATGAGAAGAAAAAAACAAAAACTAACAGAAAAACAATGTTTAGCTATTTTAAGACGAGCAAAAACAGCAACACTTGCTTTACATGGTGATGATGGCTATCCTTATTCTGTCCCTGTTAATTTTGTTTATGAAGATGGAAAGATTTATTTCCATGGGGCTAAAGAAGGTCATAAAATAGACGCTATTAAAAATAATCCTAAAATATCAATGAGTATTATTGATCAAGAAGATGTTATTGACGAAGAATTGACAACTTATTTTAGAAGTGTGATTCTTTTTGGTAAAGCAAGAATCTTACAAGAAGATGATGAAATTTATCATGCTATTGAAACATTAGGTCTAAAATATAATGAAGATGAAGTGGCGGTAGAAAAAGAAATACGAAAAGAATGGAAAATTCTTTGTTGTGTTGAAATTACTATTGAACATATTTCAGGAAAACAAGCAATTGAACTTGTTAATAAAAACTATCAAGATCTGTTTTAGATTCTTGATAGTTTTTTTGTAAGTACATTGTCCTTATTTTTTTAATGTCTTAATAGTATCAATCAGTTCAACATCTAAAGAAGAAAGATAGTTGAAGGCTTGTTGATAGATATCGTCTTTTAAAAGGGCATCAGGGCTATGGGCATCAAAGCCGATGATGGCCTTGTTTTTATATTTACTTGCAATCTTCCAAAAAGATTCATTAGGATAATGTCTACCAGACATAAAACCTAAAAGATTGAATTCTAAAGGCATATCTTTTTCTTTAGCATAAGCACATAAACATGACATTTCTTCTTGATAAAGTTTAGAATTCGGATCGTAGTAAACAAGATCAGGATGGGCAATATAGCTATAAAGTCCAGTATCGATTGCTTGAATACAATGATCGACGTAAGCTTTTAAATAGTATTCATTTACTGGACTTCCAAAGTATTGATGAAATTCATCTGTTTGATAATAATGATTTCCTAAAATAATATAATCTATTTTTTTATCTTCTAATATTTTTTCAAGCCAAGGCATATATCTTTCAAAGTATTCACATTCTAAACCAATTAATATTGAGATTTGATCTTTATATTTTTCTTTAAGATAACGAATACTTTCGATATAATCATCTAATTGACATTCTGGCATACGCATCGATGCTTTAAAAGAAGAATCGTAATGCCAAGGAGTATGATCAGAAAAGCCAAGTTCTTTAATACCGGCTTGAATGGCGGCTTTTACATATTCTTCATCTTGACCAATGGCATGAAAGCACCTTGTTGTATGTGTATGATAGTTATTTTTATTCATGGTTTCACCTCGAAGACATTATAATACAAAAAAAGGAATATACAAATAAATGTATATTCCCTAAGGATTATTATAATCCAAGTTTTGCTTTCATAGCAGCAAGTTCATCATCAACAGAAGCATCGTTACCGTTTGATGTATATTTATCAGCAAGATTAGAAGCAGCACTTGTATGTGCATTTAATTCAGCTTCAGCAGTAGCTGCATCAAGCATTTTTTCTGCTTTCTTTTCATAACGTTCAAATGATTCCATAGAAGATTTTGCTTTATCTCCACCAGAAACAATTTTATTAATATGTTCTTGTGCTTTAGCAGAAGCAACAGTTGCTTTAATGGCATCTCTTCTTGCTTCTAATGTTTCGATATCATTCACTAATTTATCATGCATTTGACGCATTTTATCAGCGTTAGTATGTGTAAGTTCTTGTGTTTTTTTGTATGAAGCAAGATTGCTTTCATATTGTTGTTTTTTAGCAATCAATGTTCTTGCATCATCTTCATTACCTGCTTTTAAAGCGTTTTGTGCAGCAGTTGTATATTTAGCGATTTCTTCTTCACATTCTTTAACTTGACGATCTGCACTTTTTGCATCAGCGATAATATTTGCAGTTTCTTTTTTGACTTCAGCAAGATCTTCTCTTAAATCTCTTAATGTTTGATCAATCATTTTTGCTGGATCTTCACATTTGTCTAATAAAGCATTAATGTTACTTTTCATGATGTCTGTAAATCTTGTTAAAATTCCCATAGTTATTCTTTCCCTTCTTCATTTAAGTATTTGTCTCTTAATTCATCTGATTTATCAAGAGGTGTTTTTAAGATTTCAACTGTTTCTTTAGCTTTTTCTTTATCTCGTTTAAATTTCATACGCAAGATATAAATAATTCCACCAATTACAATGATAATGCCAACAACAATACAAATGATTTTAATAATATCATTAGAAGTTGTTGATTTTTCCATAATCGTATCTGCTGTTGAATTAAAGGTCTTTGTAAATACCTCTACTGTAGAAAGTGAATCATCTGTCCAATAACGATCTATGTAGTTCCAAAAAATATCAACAGCTTCACCATCCATTACCGAAGTTACCTGTTTCCCGTTAACATAAGCCATATAACCTATTTCATTAGGATCTTGATCTTCATAGTAAACAAATAAGAAAGTATCTTCATTATCAATGTTTTGTTCATACCAGCTTTGTGCATAATCATCTTTTTGACTATCACTTGTAAGTGTTTCATCATAGCTCTTTAAATAAATATAAGGTTGAATTCCTGTTTTGTTGTAAAAGTTTTTAAGATTCTTTGAAAGTTTCCCTTGATTTTCAATATATCCTAATTCATCTCTAATACAGTTATTGTCATAAGCAACAGGATTTTCAATCTTTTCCCTATTAATTGTTGATGCGACGTCACTATCATCACTAGCAATCATAAAAAAGCTAAAAATAACAACTGCGAAAACAATTAAACAAGCAATCAAAGTTCCTAAACCACTTGATGAACTTGTATAAACATTTCTTCGATAGCCATGGTAACCATGGTAGCCTCCTCTTGGTGGTGGGGGTTGACGATGATAACCTCCGCCAGATCCATGCGATGAACTTCTACTTCTTGTTGGTCTACTTGAACTACCTACATGATGTCCACCGCCAACGCGACTACTTGAATGTCCGCCAGATGAACGATGACCTCCTCCGCCAGTTCCTGGTCTTGGCATAGTTTCACCTCTCTTTCATCTATTGTATTATTAAAGAATATTATACATGAATTGTGTTGGAAAAGATATATTGTAAGAATTTTTGTTGATAAATAGTAGAAAAAATAAAATATAAAAAAGTAGAAAATATTTATTGACACAGTAGTTAGCCTATGCTAACATATAGTTGTAGTTAGCGAGGGATAAATCACAGAAAGGTCGAAGAGCTATGAAAAAGAAATTCAAGCGCAGCTTGATGGCTCTGACTTTACAAATCGGTGTCATCGTTGCTGCAATACTATTCGTTTAATTGTCTTATGATTATTTAACTTAAATTAGCCAAATTCCTTTTTCCTATCATAAGATTATTAAGTGAAGCAAAAGTTTGGTAAGATCACTTACCTTTTTTTGTTTCTAGAGGTTAAAAAAACTCCATTTTATGGAGTTATTTTTGTTTCATATGTTCTTTGATTTTATTCATTGTTTCATCAGAGATTACATGTTCAATACGACATGCATCATTAACAGCGGTATCGTGGCAAACACCAATGCTTTCAAAAAATGAAGAAAGTGTATCATGTCGATCATAAATAGTTGTTGCTACTTTTGTTCCTTTTTCAGTTAATTCGATATATCCTTTGCTATCAACAATTATATATTCATCTTTTTTTAATAAACCAATAGCACGTGAAACGCTAGGTTTGGAATAATTTAATTCTCTTGCAATATCAATAGAACGAACATCTTTGTTTTTCTTTGATAAAACAAGAATTGTTTCTAAATACATTTCTCCTGATTCTTGTAAGTTCATGTTCATCACCTCTTATTGTAGTATACCATATTTTAAGGGGAATAAGCAATGAATTAGCTCGTTGTAAATTGTTGAAAGAGGGTTGACATCTATTTTAAAATGAAGTATATTCTATGTGAAGTTAGATAAGTCTAACTATATTTTATATCTTATAGTTAGCGAATACTAATCAAATTAGCATAACCTAATGTGGTTAGCGAGGGCAAATTCTTGAGGAGGTAAGTAAGATGCCGTTAACAATGTTAAACATAGGAGAAACCGGTAAAATCAAAAGAATTGGTGGGAACGAAGAAACGAGAAGATTTTTAAATAATCTTGGGTTTGTCGTTGGCACTGAAGTTTCTGTTGTTTCGGCAATCGGGGGAAATGTGATTGTTAATATTAAGGATTCTCGCGTTGCTATTAATGAAGATATGGCAAAACGTATCATGGTGTAGAAAAGGGGGAAGTGTTGTGAAACTTAATGAAGTAGAAGTTGGTAGCACTGTCACTGTTAAGAAAATTGAAGGTGATGGAGCTTACAAAAGACGTATTATGGATATGGGTATCACTAAAGGGGTAGAATTATATATTAGAAAAGTTGCTCCTCTTGGAGATCCTGTTGAAATTACTGTAAGAGGTTATGAATTATCAGTTAGAAAAAACGATGCACAATGTGTTGAAGTTGAATAACGGAGGGGGAAAGTTAAAAATGAATATTAAATTTGCGCTTGCAGGTAACCCTAACTGTGGTAAAACAACAATGTTTAACGCATTAACAGGTGCTAATCAATATGTTGGTAACTGGCCAGGTGTTACTGTAGAAAAGAAAGAAGGAAAAGTAAAAGGAAACAAAGAAGATAATATTACTGTTGTTGACTTACCAGGTATTTATTCTTTATCTCCTTATACATTAGAAGAAGTTGTCAGCCGTGATTTTCTTTTAAATGAAGATCCTGATGTCATTATTGACTTAGTTGACGCTACTAATATTGAAAGAAACTTATATTTAACAACTCAATTAATTGAAACTGGTGTTCCAGTAGTTATTGCTTTAAATATGGCAGACTTAATTGAAAAAAGAGGTTTAAAAATTGATACTAAACGTTTATCAATGGTATTAGGATGTCCTATTATCGAAACTTCTGCTTTAAAAGGAACAGGGTTAAAAGAATTAATTGCTGAAGCTGTTAAAGTTGCTAAACAAAGTGAACATCAATTACCAGGAGCTATTTTCAGTGAAAAAATTGAAAAAGCAATTGATACTGTTGTTCCTGCTTTATCTGAAACAATTGCTGCTAACAAAAAAAGATGGTATGCTGTTAAAGTTTTAGAAAATGATGAAAAAGTAATGAATCATATTGTTTTAGATGCTCAAGCTAAAACTACTATTGATGCATTAAGAAAAGATTTAGAAACTGAATTAGATGACGATATGGAAAGTATTGTTACTGATGGTCGTTATACTTATATTCAAAAAATAATTTCAACAACTGTTGAAAAACCAAAAGAAAAATTAACAATTTCTGACAAAATTGATAAAATTGTAACAAACAGATTCTTAGGAATTCCTATTTTCTTATTAATCATGTATATTGTTTACTATATTTCAGTTACAACTGTTGGAACATTCGTTACTGACTGGACAAATGATGTCTTTGTTGTAGCTATTCAAGATGCTGTATCTGGATTCTTAAGTTCAGTTGGAGCAAGTGGTTTATTATCTGCTGTTATCGTTGATGGTATCATCGGTGGCGTTGGTGCAGTTATCGGATTTGCACCTCAAATGGCAATCTTATTCTTATTCTTATCAATCTTAGAAGATTGTGGTTACATGGTTCGTATTGCATTCGTCATGGATAGAGTATTTAGATATTTCGGTTTATCTGGAAAAAGCTTTATTCCATTATTAATTGGTTCTGGTTGTGGTGTTCCAGCTATTATGGCATCTAAAACAATCGAACAAGATAATGATAGACGTTTAACTATTATGACTGCTACATTTATTCCTTGTGGTGCAAAATTACCGGTTATCGCTTTATTAGGTGGAGTTATGGCTGGTAAAGTTGCTGGATGGGAAGCTGGAGGAATGATTGCTCCTGCAATGTATTTCTTAGGTATTGTTGCTGTATTAGTTTCTGCTATTATCTTAAAGAAAACAAAACCATTCTCTGGTAAACCTGCTCCATTCGTAATGGAATTACCAGAATATCATATTCCTAGTGTTAAAACTGTATTATTACACGTATGGGAAAGATTAAAAGCATTCTTAATTAAAGCTGGTACAATCTTAGTTGTTGCTTGTATCATTATTTGGTTCTTATCTACATTCGGATTTGAAGGTGGATCATTTGGTATGGTAGAAGATACTGCTAATAGTTTAATTGCTGTTATTGGTAATGTTATTGCCCCAATCTTTGCTCCACTTGGATTTGGTAACTGGCAATCAGTTGCTTCATCATTAACTGGTTTTTCAGCTAAAGAAGCAATCGTTTCTACAATGGGTGTATTAGCTAACGTTTCTGGTGATACAGAAGATGCTGTTAACGTTGCTGCTGGTGTAGCTCAATGGTTCCCAACTGCAATGGCTGCATTATCATTCTTGATCTTTAACTTATTAGATTCACCATGTTTAGCTGCTATTTCAACAATGGCTAACGAATTAAATGATAGAAAATGGTTCTGGTTTGCAATTATCTTCCAAAACGTATTTGCTTACGCTGTTGCCTTAATGGTATATCAAATTGGTTCATTAGTATTATATGGAACATTTGGATTCTGGACAGTTGTTGCATTCGTTGTTCTTGCATTCATGTTATACATGTTGTTTAGACCTGATCCATATAAAGATCAAAAAGTTTATTCTACAAGATCAGTTGAAGCATAATAAAATCCGGAGTTACTCTGGATTTTTATAAATTAAAGGAGGTATTATTATGGCTAATGTGATTATTGTTTTATTAATTGTTGCCTATTGTGCATGGGTCATCTATACACATTTCTTTAAAAAGAAAGATGGACATAAGTGTAGTGGTATTTGTGCAGGGTGTAGTCAATGTTCATCTCCTTTAGAAGAATATTATAAAGATCAAAAGAAAATGAAAGAGGGACATAATCATGGGTAATGTTAGTGGTTCGACTTTCTATATGTTTTTAGGAGTACTTGTTATTTATTTGATAGGTGTTTCTATTTATACACTTGTTCAAAAAATAAAAAAGAAAAGAAAATAACAGGAGGTAATCATGGCTAATGTTATTATCGTTCTTGTATTAGTTGTGATTGTTTTAATTGCTTTAAAATCAACAAGAAAGCACATGAAAGGTGAAAGTTCTTGTTGTGGCGGTGGTGGAGAAATCTATCAAGCTTTAGAAGATAAAAAGTTAGACAATCCCATTATTAAAGAAAATGTATTTAAAATTAAAGGAATGACATGTCAACATTGTGTGGCTAATGTCACTAAAGCAATCAATGCAGTTGAAGGAGTTAGTGCTCAAGTAAACTTAAAAAAAGAAGAAGCACATGTCGTTTATGATCGTGAAGTGGATGATCAAAAAATTATAGGTGCAATACAACAAGCTGGATATGATGTCAAATAGAGAAGAAGAAATTCTTCTCTATTTTTTTATATTAAAAAAACAATGATAAAGCGTTTGATGAAATAACAGCTGAAGCTAAAGCATATCGAGGGGAAATTCAAATTACTTATCAAGATTTACTAAACGCAAAAGCATTAAGTCCATGGAATGGAAAAGTAAGCTCTATTGAAACAAATTATTGGGAAATGAAAAATAAAGGTTCTTCGATTGCTTTGAAATTAAAAAGAGGTTATTCTTATCAGTTTGAAAATGATGTATTAAAGAATATTGCTAGAATCGATTTAATGGATAGTGATTCTGAAGATAAAGACACACTATTTATTGCAAATGACCAAGGTCCAACAACTATTCCTTATATTTATTTAAATGGAAATTTCGATGCAATGACAGGTGAATGGGGAGATGAAATGAGTGCTGTTTATGTTCTTCCTTATGCAACTGAAGTTACACCTTCTTCAAAGAGTCAAAAACATATTGGACATATTGTTGCGCCGAATGCTTTTATTCATGATATGAACGGAGATGTAAATGGGTGTTTTATTGCAAAATCTTTGAATTTAACTGGAAGTGAATCTCATATGTTCCCATACCATGGTCAAAAGATAAAAAATAATAATAGTACACCAGAACAACCAGGTGACAATACACAAGGTGGAAATGAAAATCCAGGAGAAAACAAACCAGGAACAGGGAATGAAGAAAAACCAAGCAAACCAGAACAACTAGGTGACAATGCACAAGGTGGAAATCAAAAACCAGGGACTGAAACAACAGATTCTAAATTAAATAATGATACAAACAATTCATCAACAAATAATGAAATTATTTCAAATAAAGAAGAATTAACTACTAACATTTCTCGTAATCAAAACACTCCAAAGATTTCTTCTAATAAGAATAATAAAGTTATTGTTGAAAATAATAAACAAACAAATGCTAAGCAAAATGATTCTGTAAAAACAGGAGATGATACACATTTATTCATGTATGTATTATTAGAATTATTTACTTTCATTGGTATTGTTTCTTTAAGAAAAAAGGCGTAAAAAAAGAGAACTGAGTTCTCTTTTTTTCTACCAATATTTGGTATTGCTTTTTGTTTTAATATTGTATTTTGGTGTATGTGGATATTTTTCAATAGGTTTTTTATTTTTCAATGCCCATGCTTTGGATGGAAGAGTTAAAAGATTTGGGCATTTTAATTCACCATCCATAGGTTTAATTAAAGAAATAATATCATGATAATACTTATTTCCATTTGTTAGAACATAAGCTCTTTGATTTAAGAAGTCTTCGTCACTTACTTGATCTTGGTGAATACTATGTTCTAGTATTTCTTTACGATCTAATTGATAAAGAAATTCAGACATTAAATCATGAAAATCAAAAATATATTTATCATTATGATTTGTTAAAAATTGTAAAATAGGTTCAAAGACTTGATCCTCATTTTCATTGTTCCAATCACCTTTTTTTAATATTCCCCAAAAAGAATTTTTAAACATTTTTCATCACCAGGCTTTATTTTATAGGATAATGAAAAATATATCAAGGTGTCCCTTTCCTAAACCAATAAACAATACCATTTTCATCAAATTTACCAGATAAAGGATTAATAGAAATCGCATTTAATTTAGAAGTAGGATAATACCAAGTTTCCTTTTTTATATGTTTGTTTAAAAAAGAAATGGTCACATCTTTTGTAATTACTTTCTCCTCATTTTGTTCTATTTTACGATTATCATCATAACCAACCCAACCAGTAATTAAGATATTAGGATTATAAGCCACAATTAAATTATCATAATCAGTACTCCCTGTTTTACAAGCTACTGTGTATTTTGTTTGATAATTAGACATAGTGGCACTTAAATAAGTAGAAAATTGTTTATTAAAGGTTCCGGTTAATAATTGACTTAAAATAAGACAACTTTCTTTATTTAATGTTTGTGTTCTTTTGTTTTTATGTTGATAAATAAGTTTTCCTTGATGATCTGTTATTTTTTCGATTGTATAGATAGGTTGATATTTTCCTGTAGACGCAATATTACAATAGATATTAGAAAGATTATAAATATTGGTATTAACAGTACCTAAAGCTAAAGAGGCATTGTTTTTAGCTTTAATATGATAATTTCTTAAAAAGTTATAAAGATTTTCTGTACCTAAGAAAAGATGTGTTTTAACAGCAAAAATGTTATCACTTACCGCAATAGCTTGTGCTAAAGTGATATCTTTATAAGCATACTTTTGATGAAAATTAGAGGGTGAATAAGTTGTTTGATTTTCTAATTTAAAGGTTGTTGGCTCACATAGAAAAGAAGTTGTAGGATTAAAACCATTTTCTAAAGCAAGATAATAAAGTAAAGGTTTCATAGTACTGCCAATTTGACGATTGGCATGTAGGGCACGATTGTATTGAGATTTAGAATAATCTTTTCCACCAAGTAAAGCTTGAAGCTGACTTGTTTTAGGGTTTACTACTGTAAATGCACATTGGAGATCAGTTTGAATGTCTTTTTCTTTAATCAATTGATTTAAAGTATCTTGGTATTCTTGATGAAAAGAAGTATAAATATTTAAACCTTTATTTAAGTATTGATTATTATAATACCCTAAATCTTCAAGTTCTTGTAAAACAGTATCCTTGTAATAATAAGTTGACATGTTTTCATTAAGAGAATGTTCTTTGGCGAGATTAAGCGTTTGTTTTTTGGTGGCTTCTAAAACACTTTTAGTAATCACATGATTTTCATACATTGCATTTAATACAAGTGCTTGCCGTTGTTTTGCTTTTTTTTCATGGAGTAAAGGAGAATAATATTGGGGACCATTAACGACACCTGCTAACATACTTGCTTCATTTAAAGTAAGTTCGCTAGCTTTTTTCTTATAAAAATATTGAGCGGCATTTTCGATACCATAAATACCATGACCAAAGTAAACATTATTGACATAACCCTCTAATATTTTATCTTTTGATAAATGCGTTTCTAATTGTAAAGTAAAGAAAGCTTCTTTAACTTTACGAGACCAGGTTTTTTCATTAGTAAGGTAGAGAAGTCGGGCATATTGTTGAGTAATGGTGCTTGCTCCTTGGGAATTTTTCCTTTTTATGACATTTGTTTTTATTGCCCGGGAAATTCCGACATAATCAAAACCATGATGTTGATAGAAACGTTTATCTTCAATAGAAACAATGGCTTTTAAAAAATAAGGACTAACGTTTTCTAAAGAAACATATTGTCCACTATAGTTATTAATACTTTGATAAAAGATTTCATTTTGATCATCATAAAGTTTTATGTAACGATCTTTATTTAATTCAGGTTCACCAACGCAAAAAGCAACAAGGTACATCAACAATAAAAAAGTTAATAAACTAGCAAAACAATAAACAATTCTCTTTATAAAACGTATCATAGTATCACCGATTTTATTCTTTCCATTTTATGGTATAATATGCACGGTGATAGAATGAAAAAGAAAATAAAAGTAAATTATAAAAGTATTTTTAAATACGATGATCATCATGAAACAGTTCAATTTAAAAGTGATGGAACTTATGAAAAAGGTTTTGATAAAGAAAGATTTATCTTTTATAACAATGATCAAAAAATAGAAATTGTTTTAAAAGAAAATGAAATGACATTAGTCAATGGTCCTTCATTACTTAATCTTTCATATCATCGTAAAATTGGAAATCATTATCATACAGAATATGGAATGATTGAACTTTTTACTGAACTTATTACAATGGAACATGATCGTTATTTAAAAGTAAAGTATATTTTAAGTGATGGACATCAACAATTAAGTGAAGTTTATCTTATGATGAAATATGATTTTTATGGAGAAGAAAATGAAGAAATCTAAAAAGTTATTAATGAATAAAATCTTGTTTTCGGGGTTATTGATTTTAGCACAATTAATTGTTGTATTTATTGCCTTTCTAACAATACATAGATCATCAAGATTTTTAGTTTATTTATTTAAATTAATAAGTGTTTTGGCTGCTCTATATATTATTAATAAAGATGATGCCAGTGCTTATAAGATTACTTGGCTTGTTTTAATTGCGGCTGTTCCTTTTGTTGGTGGTGTTCTTTATTTGTTTTTAGGAGACAAAAAGCCAAGTCAAAGATTACAACTTGCTTTTTTAAAACAAATAAAAAATCAACGTATTATTGAAAATAATATCATTGAAAAAGTAGAAGATCCCTTTGTTAGAGGACAAATGAATTATTTGAATCAACAAAGATATCCAACTTATTATGGACAAGGAGTAAAATATTTTTCTCTAGGGGATGAAGCTTATGAACCCTTATTAGAAGCTTTAAGAAATGCGGAGAAATTTATATTTATGCAATTCTTTATTGTTGATGAAGGAAAGATGTTAACGAGTGTTTTAGATATCTTAAAACAAAAAGTTCAAGAAGGTGTAGAAGTACGTTTTATGTATGATGATGTAGGTTCACTCACGATGCTACCTCGTCATTATTATCGTCAGCTGGAAAAGATGGGTATACAAAGTGTAGCTTTCAATCCTTTTGTCCCTTTTTTATCACTAGCGATGAATAATCGTGATCATAAAAAGATTGTTGTCGTTGATGGAAAAATTGGTTTTAGCGGAGGATTTAACTTAGCGGATGAATATATTAACCAAAGAGTTAAATACGGACATTGGAAAGATTCAGGGCTTATGATTCATGGAGAAGCCGTCAATTCTTTAACGAAGATGTTTTTAGAATCGTGGAATGTCGCTAAAAATAGTGAAGAGGATTATGAAAAATATTATGTTCATGAAGAAAACAAGGGAAATGATGGCTTTGTTGTTCCTTATGGAGATTCTCCTTTAGATGATGAAAGTGTTGGTGAAAATGTGTATTTAAATATGATTAATCAATCCCATGATTATTTATATATTACAACTCCTTATCTTATTTTAGATGATAACTTACAAACAGCATTGATCAACGCTTCTAAAAGAGGGGTTGATGTACGGATTATTACACCAGGTATTCCTGATAAGAAAATTGTATTTAGAGTAACACGTTCTTATTATCAAACATTAATGAAATATGGAATTCGTATTTATGAATATACACCTGGATTTATTCACGCAAAAAACTTTTTAGTCGATGATAAGTGTGCAACAGTAGGTACAATAAACTTAGATTATCGTAGTTTATATCTTCATTTTGAAAATGGAATCTATATTTATAAAAGTAAAATATTAAAAGATATTAAAGAAGATTTTTTAAAGACGGAAGAAGTTTGTCATGAGGTGACTTTAGAAGAAGTCATCACTGGTAAATTTATGGGATGGTTTGAAGCAATTTTACGTGTAATTGCGCCATTACTTTAGTTAAAAACATTGACTTTATACACTCTTAATGGTAACGTATAAACGATTAAATATCTTTTTTAAGGAGGTAAAAAATGGCTGTAAATAAAATTGAAATTGCATTAAAAGAAGCATTGAAAAAAGCAATGATCAAATGTAATTTCGTAGAAGATTATGAAATAGATCAAATCACAATAGAAATACCAAAAGAAAAGAGTCATGGTGATTATTCAACAAATATCGCTATGCAACTTACAAGATTACTTAGAAAGAATCCAAGAATGATTGCAGAAGAATTAATTGAAGCAATTGATAAAGAAGAAGCAAATATTGATTCTATTGAAATTGCGGGTCCTGGATTTATTAACATGTTTATGAAGAAAGATGCTTTAACTTCTATTATTAAAGAAGTATTAGAAGAAAAAGATGATTATGGAAAAAGTGATGCTGGTAAAGGAATTAAATATAATGTTGAATTCGTTTCTGCCAATCCAACAGGAGATCTTCATTTAGGACACGCTAAAGGGGCAGCAGTAGGAGATAGTATTTGTCGTATTATGTCTGCTGCGGGATATGATGTTACAAGAGAATATTATATTAATGATGCAGGAAATCAAATTTATAACTTAGCTCTATCTTTATATGCAAGATATAGAGAAGCTTTTGGTTTAGATTTTGAATTACCTGAAGATGGATATCATGGTCAAGATATTAAAGATATCGCTATTAAAATTAAAGAAGAAGTTGGCGATAAATATTTAAATGCTGATCATGATGAAATGATTGCGTTCTTTAGAAAAGAAGGAACTAAATTTGAATTACAAAAAATTAAAGATATTTTAGCTGAATTTAGAGTTAAGTTTGACGTTTGGTTCTCTGAAACTTCTTTATATGAAGAAAATAAAGTAGTTCCTACAATTGAAAAATTAAAAGAAAAAGGATTTACTTATGAACAAGATGGTGCTTTATGGTTCAAATCAACTGAATTTGGTGATGATAAAGACCGTGTTTTAATTAAATCTGATGGAAGCTATACGTATTTAACACCTGATATTGCTTATCATTTAAATAAATTAGATAGAGGTTATGAGTATTTAGTAGATTTATTAGGAGCAGATCATCATGGTTATATCAACCGTATGAAAGCTGCAATTCAAGCTTTAGGTTATAATAGTGATCAATTAAATATTGATATTCTACAAATGGTAAGAATGATGGAAAATGGTGAAGTTGTTAAAATGTCTAAGCGTACAGGAAATGCCATTACAATCAAAGATTTAATTGATGATATTGGTGTTGATGCAACACGTTACTTCTTTGCCGCGAAAGCAGCCAATACACCTTATGATTTTGATTTGACACTTGCTAAATCAAAATCAAATGATAACCCTGTTTATTATGCACAATATGCTCATGCAAGAATGTGTTCTATTTTAAGACAAGCAAAAGAAAATGACATTGCAATTGCAGATCATTTTGAATTACTTGTAAATGATAAAGAAATGGCTTTATTAAAACATATTAATGAATTTAGAAATGAAATTGCGGATAGTGCAAAATCAAGAAGTCCACATAAAATCGCAAATTACATTCAAAGACTTGCACAATTATTCCATAGTTTCTATAATGATTGTTATGTAATAGATAAAGAAAATGTTGAATTATCAATGCAACGTTTAGCTTTAGTAGAAGTAACACGTATTACTTTAAAAAATGCTTTAAACTTAATTGGTGTTGAAGCACCTGAAAAAATGTAAGGAGAGATTAAGATGGATAAAAATAGATCAATGGTTGATGTCGCTTATGAATTAATGTCTAAAAAGAAAAAAGCTGTAAACTTCTATAAATTATGGCAAGAAGTAAGTGAAGTTAAAGGTTTTGATGAAGAAGAAAAAAATGAAAAAGAATCTTTATTCTATACAAACATCACTTTAGACGGACGTTTTATTACAGTTGGTGAAAATAACTGGGATTTACGTTCTCGTCATAAATTTGATGAAGTACACATTGACATGAATGATATCTATACTGATGAAGATGAAGAATCTGAAGAAGTAGAAGATGATGTTGATAGTACAATCGAAGATGATTATAATAACTAAGAGGCAATGCCTCTTTTTTAATAAAATAGTTACTTTCAAATAAAAGTATATTTTATTATAAATGAAAGGAGTATTTTATGAATAAAAGACAAACACAAATATTAGAATTACTGACACAAAATAAAAAAATAGAAGTTACAAAATTATCAGAGCTTTTAGGCGTTTCCCAAGTAACCATTCGTAAAGACTTAGACGCTCTTGCTGAAAGTGGAATGTTAGTAAGAGAACATGGGTATGCCACCCTTAATAAAAGTGATGATATGAATATTCGCCTAGCTTATCATTATGAACAAAAACAAGAAGTAGCTAAAAAAGCAGTGGAATCCATTCAACATGGAGAAACAATCATGATTGAATCGGGTTCATGTTGTGCGCTCGTTGCTTTAGAAATTGCGAAAACCAAAAAAGATGTTACCCTCATTACCAATTCTGCCTTTATTGCAGATTATATTCGTAAACATACAGCTATTAAAATTATTTTATTAGGTGGCGAATATCAACATGAATCCCAAGTAATGGTAGGACCAATGATGAGAAAATGTGCAGAATCATTTTTTGTAGATAAACTCTTTATTGGAACAGATGGTTTTAGTATTGAAACAGGTTTTACGGGAAATGATTATATGCGTTGTGAAGCGGTCAAAGATATGGCAAGACAAGCGAATAAAGTGATTATTGTGACAGAGTCAGATAAATTTCATCAAAAAGGAGTTTCTAATTTGATTGAGGTAGACAAAGTTTCTTGTATCTATACCGATCAAGGAATTCCTCAAGAAGTTGAAGAATTTTTTAAAGAAAAACATATACAAGTTGAAAAAGTTTGATCCTAAGGTTATCTTAGGATTTTTTTGTAGCAAAAATGTAAAGGAAAGTTGCTGGTGAAAAGAAGTAAGAATGTTATAATTTTTCTAGGAGGTGACAACAATGCTTAATGAAAAGATAATATATTACCGAAAGAAAAACATTCTTACTCAAGAAGAACTTGCTTATCAATTAAATGTTTCAAGACAAACAATTACAAAATGGGAAGCAGGAATTATTTATCCAAATGTTGAATATTTAATAAAGCTTTCAAATCTTTTTAGTGTTTCAGTAGACGCTTTAGTTAAAGAAGATGATTGTTTAACATTAGAAACTCATAAAATTGAAATAAGTGAACTAGCAAGTTTTCTTGTAAAAGCCAAAAAAGCAACTTACGCTAATAAAAAAAATAAAATCAGCTCTTCAAGAAAAGAATCCCATGATTATTCATATCAAGAAAATAATTATACTTATTTTGATTCTTTCTTTGGTGCGGAAAATTTTAGTGGACAAGAAATCGTTTATAAAGATGAAAAACCATGTTGGTCTATGAATTACTATGGAAGGGTTATAGGGAAAAATTTTAATGGTGATTTTTTAAAAGAGGCTTTATTACAAGTTGATGAAGAATTGCCTTTTAGAGGACCTTTATTTTATCAAAAAGGAGAGTATCTTTATTTGTTGCGTGTACAAGGAAAAATTGATTTTTTTCAGGGTGTTGAAGAAATATATTATCAAACACATAAAATTTATGAAGGATTTATACAGGGTGGAATTGTGGAGTAAATAGCAAATTGAAATCAGCATACTATTTTATTGGTGTTGAAAAAAAGGAATTATATAATATATGTAAGTCGTGAGTTAATCGTGAGTTAATTTTAAAGAAAAACATATACAAGTTGAAAAAGTTTGATCCTAAGGTTTCCTTAGGATTTTTTGAATTAAATAATGACAAATATTTTAAACAAATTTTAATATACTCTTAATGAAGAATGACTATTTCTAAATAAGGAATATGATAACATAAAATAGAAAAGAGAGTGTATAGATGAAAAATTTAAAAAGTAAAAGTATTTTAAATGGAGAAAAAAATAATAAAAAACAAAGTGTTTTTGATAATTCTGAAGTAGTATTAAATATTTTGTATAGTACGTATAAAAAGAATCAACTTCATAAAAAATAAAAAGCTATCTTGTAAGAAAAAGATAGCTTTTTATATCTAAAAGAAACAATCAATGCCTTTATCTAAAAAGATTTGTTGGTAATCTTTTAAATCTTCTTCATGATAAGCTTGATAAGTTTTTAAAGTATATTCTTTATTTAATAAATCATATTTCTTTTCACCAAATTGATGAAAAGGAAGAAGTTGTACTTTTTGAATATTTGATGCTTTTAATAATTCACTTATCCCTTTGGCATCCTCTAAAGAATCATTAAAATCAGGAATAACAGGAATACGAGGCAAAACATTAAGTTGATGTTGAATAGCCCATTGAAGATTTTCCACAATTAAATCATTATAAACGCCTGTACCTCCAAAATGTTGAAGTCGATCATAATGTTTTACATCAAAAAGTAAAAGATCAAATAAAGGCGCCAATTTTTGAAATATTTCTTTTTGAATATATCCTGTTGTTTCAATAGCAACATGTAAGTTCTTTTCTTTAAGAGCTAAAACAAGTTTTTCTAGAAATTCTGGTTGTGCCATTCCTTCACCACCAGAGATAGTCACACCACCATTTGATTCTTCATAAAAATCAATATCTTGCATGCAGATATCCACAATTTCTTGAATCTCTTTATAATCCCCTTCATGACTTAAAGCCTTAGCTGGGCAATTGTTGACACATTGTAGACAGCCAATACATTTTTCATGATTGAAAATCATATGGTTATCTTTTTCTTGGATTGCTTGTTTTGGGCAATCAAGTAAACATTTCTTACAATGAACACATTTTTCAAAGTCATAAAGTATTTGTAGTTTATGTAATTGGGATTCGGGATTAGAACACCATTTACATTTTAAAGGGCAGCCTTTAAAGAAAACAGTTGTACGAATACCTGGACCATCATGAATACTAAATTTTTGTATATTAAATATTAATCCTTTTTCCATAGTTTTTCTCCTCGCTAATATCCTAACATATCTCCCTATAAGTTTCAAATGAAACCAAAATGTATTTTTTATGAAATTATTATTGATTTATTTTTTACTTGTTATATAATTTAATTGCAAAAGAAAGAACAAAAACTTACGAATGAAAGTTGAGGAAAGAAAAATGAAGAACAGTGAACACTTTGGTGAACTTACACCAAGAATGAATCATTTTAGAGAAGAAGTTTTAGATAAAAAGCCTTATATCTGTGCTAAAAGAGCACTGCTTGCAACAGAAGCTTATAAAGAACATTTAAATGAACCACCAATTATGAAAAGAGCATATATGTTAAAAAATATCTTAGAAAAGATGCCTATTTATATTGAAGAAGATACTTTGATTGTTGGAAATCAAGCTTCTTCAAATAGAGATGCGCCCATCTTTCCAGAGTATACGATGGAATTTGTGATGAATGAACTTGATTTATTTGAAAAAAGAGATGGGGATGTTTTCTATATTACAGAAGAAACAAAAGAAGAATTAAGATCCATTGCTCCATTTTGGGAAAATAATAATTTAAGAAGTAAAGGAGGCGCTTTACTTCCAGATGAAGTGAGTGTTTATATGGAAACTGGTTTCTTTGGAATGGAAGGGAAACTTAATTCTGGAGATGCTCATTTAGCGGTTGATTATCAACAAGTTTTACAAAAAGGTTTAAAAGGATATGAAAAGCGTGTTAAAGATTTAAAAGAAAGTCTTGATTTATGTATTCCTGAAAATATTGATAAATATCAATTTTATAAAGCTGTTTTAATTGTTATTGAAGCGGTTAAAACATTTGCGAATCGTTATAGTGAACTTGCTTTAGAACTTGCTAGAAGTGCTGAAGGAAAACGAAAGGAAGAATTAGAAGAAATTGCACGTGTTTGTAGGAAAGTTCCTTATGAAAAAGCAGAAACTTTCTATGAAGCGATTCAATCAACATGGTTTATTCAATTGATCCTACAAATTGAATCAAATGGACATTCTTTATCTTATGGTCGTTTTGATCAATACATTTATCCTTATTATAAACATGATAAAGATCTAAATAATATAACAGAAGAACAAGCCGTTGAATTATTAAATAACTTATGGATCAAAACACTTACAATTAATAAAGTACGTTCACAAGCTCATACTTTTTCAAGTGCCGGAAGTCCAATGTATCAAAATGTAACTATTGGTGGACAAACACCTGATAAAAAAGATGCGACAAATGAACTTTCTTATTTGGTTTTAAAATCAGTAGCGCAAACACGTTTACCTCAACCAAACTTAACAGTACGTTATCACAAAAATATGCCAAAAGCATTTTTAGATGAAGCCATTGAGGTTATGAAACTTGGAACAGGAATGCCAGCTTTCAATAATGATGAAATCATTATTCCATCCTTTATTGAAAAAGGCATTAAAGAAGAAGATGCGTATAATTATTCAGCTATTGGTTGTGTTGAAACAGCGGTTCCTGGTAAATGGGGCTATCGTTGTACTGGAATGTCTTATATGAACTTCCCACGTATTTTATTAATGGCAATGAATGATGGGGTAGATATGACGTCGGGGAAACGTTTCTTTGAAGGTAGTGGATACTTTAAAGATATGACATCTTATGATGAACTTTTTAAAGCCATTGAAAAAGGAATGCGCTATTTAACACGTATGTCGGTCATTGTGGAAAATGCCATTGACTTAGCCCTTGAAAGAGACGTACCAGATGTTTTATGTTCTGCCTTAACAGAAGATTGCATTGGTCGAGGAAAAACGATTAAAGAAGGTGGCGCTGTTTATGACTTTATTTCAGGATTACAAGTAGGAATTGCGAATATGGCAGATAGCCTTGTAGCTATTAAAAAACTTGTCTTTGAAGAAAAGAAAATTACACCTGAAGAATTATGGAATGCGATTTTAGATGATTATACAAGCAAAGAAAGTCAAACAATTCAAGAAATGTTGATTAATGATGTGCCTAAATATGGTAATGATATTGATGAAGTCGATCAATTAGTGGTTGATGTTTATAATGTTTATATTGATGAAATGAAAAAATATCCAAATACACGTTATGGAAGAGGACCAATTGGTGGAATTCGTTATGCTGGAACTTCAAGTATTTCGGCCAATGTCGGACAAGGTTATGGCACAATGGCTACACCTGATGGAAGAAAAGCACATACGCCTCTTGCTGAAGGTTGTTCACCGGCTCATGCCATGGATAAAAAAGGACCAACAGCTGTTTTTAAATCCGTTTCTAAATTACCAACACATGAAATTACAGGTGGGGTTTTATTAAATCAAAAGGTAACACCTCAATTATTATCAAAAGAAGAAAATAAAGAAAAAATAGAAATGTTGATTAAAACATTCTTCAATCGTTTAAAAGGATATCATGTTCAATATAATGTTGTTTCTAAAGAAACATTATTAGATGCTCAAGCACATCCTGAAAAACATAAAGATTTAATTGTTCGTGTTGCTGGATATTCTGCATTCTTTAATGTGTTATCAAAAGCAACACAAGATGATATTATTGGAAGAACTGAACAAACATTATAGGAGAAAAGAAAAATGGAATTTATAATTGATACAGTAAATTTAGAAGATATAAAAGAAGCAGTAGAATATATGCCAATCGTAGGAGTCACAAGCAATCCTTCAATTGTGAAAAAAACAAGTCCAAAAGATTTCTTTAAACATATGAAAGAAGTAAGAGAAATCATTGGAAAAGAAAGAAGTCTTCATATTCAAGTGATTTCAAAAGAATGTGATGAAATCGTGAAAGAAGCGCATCGTATTCTAGAAGAAATCGATGATCAAGTCTATATCAAAGTACCTGTATCTTATGAAGGAGTTAAAGCTATTAAAAAACTAAAAGCAGAAGGAGTCAATGTGACAGCCACAGCTGTCTATGATTTAATGCAAGCCTATATGGCCTTAGCAGCAGGGGCAGACTATATTGCACCTTATGTCAATAGAATAGGAAACCTAGGAAATGATCCAATGGAACTCATCAATGAACTCTCTAATAGAATCGTACAAGATGGATATGATTGTAAGATATTAGCAGCAAGCTTTAAAGGAGTGCAACAAGTAAGAGATGCATTCAATTATGGAAGTCAAGCAATAACAGCACCCGTAGAAGTCTTAAAACAAATCTTTGCAAATCCAAGTATTGAAAAAGCAGTGAATGATTTTAATAGTGATTGGTATGAAGTTTATGGAGAAGGTAAAGGTATTTGTGATTTATAATAATGATTAACTTGTTTGTACAAATTGTACAAACAAGTTTTTTTAATAGTAAAAATTCCTATCAAAGTAATGATAGGAATTTAAATACTTTCTTTAAAATTTCTACCAATAGGTAGAATAGTAGAATTTTTTAAAATGAGTTCTTTAGCTTTTATTTCTTGAATATAGTTTTTATTTACGACAAATGATTTATGAATTTGAATAAAGTCAGAAGAATTGATTTCTTTTATAAATAAAGATAAATTTTTTCTTTCAATAAAATCACCATTATCATGATGAATTACAAGTTTATGATTCATGGATTCTACATACATAATTTGAGCAAGTCTTAATTCAAAAGACATTTGTTTATTTTTATAATGATATGTTTTAAATCTAGTAAATATTTGTTGATGAATAGTTTTTGATTTAGAGTGAAGATTGTTTTCTAAATCATCTTTTTCAAAATATAAATGAATCCCTAATGTTAAACATTCATTAAGTAAATGAAAGTCATTAGGACCAATAATATAAATTAAAGTTTCTGGATATCTATTGATTTGATGAATTTTATCTAAATCATTGAGGGTATTTATTTCAATAAAGTAGATATCATCATAAGATGCAGGATTGAATTTTTCTAAATAATAATCTTTTGATGCAAAATGTTTTTTAATTATTTCAAAATAACAATCTTGCATGTCATAGGCAATACGTATCATTTCTTATCACCAGCTATCTTTTCTAAATAGTAAGCTAAAGATTCTTTTTTATCTAATTGATTAAGAATATGATAGTGATCTTTAAAGACAATACCTTTTTCTTTTAAAAATTCAATTGCATCTATGATTTCTTTTCTTTTCCTTGTGACAATTGGTTGGAAAGAAAATGTAGAACCATCTTTCATAATGATGTTAAAAATAACATTGTAACCATTTGTTCCATAAAAAAGCATAGGAACTGCTTCATAAGTTACTTGGATATACATGATTTTATTAAGCTTTACTTTCATTTGATATTCCATATTTCTAGTAAAAATTGTTTTAAAAAATGCTTGTGATTTATCGATTACATTATTATAAAAAGTGTATTTAAGATAATATTCATCCACTTCCCAAATATTATTACAAAATGCCATACTAGGAAGAAAAATAAAGATAATCAAAAAAATAAGCATAAATCCACAAATATTCATTCCTGAAAATGGACTATAAATGATTAAAAAAACAGCCCAAAAAATAATGATGAATGAATAAATGAAACTTAATTTATAATGGGGTTTCCCTACTTTGTACTTCATACTATCCCTCCTTTAACTGTATTGTATCATAAGTAGATTTATTTAAGATGTTGTTGGTGTCATTTCTAGGTTGTTTGTGCCACCTATCTTGTAAGTAAGTATTGAAAGTTTATGATGAAGTTAGGAGGTGGGAAAGATGAAAGTTTTTTCATTAGCTACGTTAACATTAAAAAGAAATAGGAAACAATATATAATTTATGGTTTGACACTTATTTTTGCGATTGTCATTCATTTGCTCTTTTCAGAATTTATCAACAATCCCTATTTAATAGAAGCAGATAGGGCTAGAGGAATAGATGATCCTCTTGGAGCGGATATACCATTATCAATGGGATTACCCTTTTTAATTATTTTATTTTGTTGGTTTATGATTATTTATGCCAGTCAATATAATTTCAATAAAAAACATCAAGAATTTGGAATTTTATTTACTTGTGGATTTAACTTGTTAGATTTTATCAAATATACATTGATTCAAATGGGAATCGTCTTTATCTTTGTTTTACCGATTTCATTTATTTTAGGTGTTCTTAGCTTATTTTTCATTCATTCAAAGATATATCCTTATCTACAAATCAATTATTCAATTTATACCATTATGCCAAGTACCTTTTTTACAACGATTTCAGCTTTATGTGTATTAGTTGTTATTGTGATCATCTTTTTAATAGGGCAACTTCATAAAAGTGATATTTATACTTTAATGAATGATGAAAATAAGGTACAAGCGATTCATTTTGTAAGTTTTAAAAAAATGATGATGTATTTACTTATTTATTTGATAGGATTTTGTTCAATTATAACGGTTGAAGGAAATTTAATAAATTATATTCCGCCAACAGCTTTAGGTGTTGTGGGAATGTATGGATTATATAAGTATTTATTACCACAAATCTTTTTAAAGAATAAAAAGAATTTAAAAGGAAAACAAATATATATTTGTTTATCACATGTGGAATTGATGATTAAATCAACAGCTTCGTTAATTGGCTTACTTACATTACTGATAGCAGTTTTATTACCTGTTTTAGCATCACAAAATATTGAAAGTAATGAATTTGTGACAGGAATGATCAGTTATTTGTTTATTGTAGCGATGGTAATTATTTCTATTTTATATAAGATGAATATGGAAAAGAAAAATAAAATGAAAGAATTTTCTATTTTAAATAAAGTGGGGTATGTTTATAGTGATTTAAAGAAGATGCTTTTGAAAGAAAATATCCTTTATTTTATTTGTGTTTTAGTAATTCCATTACCTTATTTAATCTTTATGGCGAGAGAGTTTATTTTAATGAATTCAACAATGTTATTTTTCTATAGTGGGTTATTTATCTATTATGTAGTAACATTATTCATTTGTCTTTTATTAAATTATTGTGTAGGAAAAGTACAACTAGGAGGACAATAATATGGAAACAGTTTTACAAGCAAAAAATATGACAAAAATTTATGGACTTGGAAGTAAACAACCATTTACAGCTTTAGAAAATATTGATTTAGAAATTAAAGCGGGTGAATTTATTGTTGTTATGGGAGCTTCGGGTTCTGGTAAATCAACTTTAGTGAATAATATATCAACAATAGATATTCCTACTAAGGGTAATTTGTATATTCTAAATCAAGAAGTGAAACAAATGTCTGAAAATCAATTAGGAAAATTTAGATATCAATATTTGGGCTTTGTTTTTCAAAATTATAATTTATTAAATTCTTTAACGGTTTATGAAAATATTATGATTCCTTTAAAGCTTATAGGAGAAGATAAAAAGATAATTGATGAAAAAGTACATCAAATAACTAAAGAATTAAATATTGAATCACTCTTAAATAAATATCCTCATGAATGTTCAGGTGGACAACAACAAAGAGTAGCTATTGCAAGAGCGTTAATTGGAAATCCTAAAATAATTATTGCAGATGAACCAACAGGAAATTTGGATAGTCAAAACTCACATGAAATATTATCTATCTTTAAAAAGATGAATGAAAATCATATCACGATTATTATGGTCAGTCATGATCCTTTGATTGCTTCTTATTCTTCAAGATTACTTTATTTAAAAGATGGTAAAATTGAAAAGGAATTATTTAAAGGCGATAAAACACAACAAGAGTATTTTAAAGAAATTGTAAGCATTAATTCAAAGGAAATGCAAAAGATGTTGGATTAAAATATAAAAGAACTTCAATCGGCATGTAATTTAAATAAATAGAAAAACATATGGAGACAGATATTATGGATAATATTGCGGAAATTGTAAAAATAGGAGTTATTGTATGTCTTGGTATGGTTTTAATGATTATGACACTTTTGATGGCAAATGGAAATTCATTTCTAACAAAAAGGATGAAAAAGAAATATACAAATGAATCTGTTATAGATTATTGTAAGAGTAATTGTTTTGGACAAATTATTTTTGCTCTAGGTCTTATTTTAGAGGGAATCTTTTCAAAAGGAATATTTTATTATTTAGGAGTTGTATGTTTATTTTTTGGAGCGGTACTTATGGTAGCTGCTTTTAAGAAATTAGTAAAAAAATAGAAGAGAGCTATTTCAAACTTGCTTGTCCAATTTGGGTAAACAAGTTTTTTTATGAAAAACTTGATTTCAATGAAAGTTCAGGTGTAAGCTTTGATGTGGAAAAATAAAGGTTGAGGAAAAAGGTATGAAAGGTATGAATGTAAATGAAATAAGAGAAAAAAGTAGAAGTGTGATAGGATCTTATTGTAAATCGTGTCCTATTTGTAATGGAAAAGCTTGTTCTAATAAAATACCTGGACCAGGGGCTAAAGGTACGGGGACAGTAGCTATTAAAAACTATGATGCTTGGCAAAAGCTAGAAGTGAAAATGGATACCATTGCATCTAATAATGAAATAGATACTTCTTTTGAATTGTTTGGAAAAACATTTAAGTATCCTGTTTTTGCAGGACCAGTAGGAGCTGTTAGTCAACATTATAGTAATCTATATAATGATAATAGTTTTAATGAAGTGTACGTAAATGCTTGTGTAAAAAGTGGAATTGCGGCTTTTACTGGAGATGGTTTAAATGAAGAAATCATGATTCAAGCGACACGAGTGATTAAAGAAAATGAAGGTGTTGGTGTTCCAACGATTAAACCTTGGGATAAAGAAACATGTTTTGAAAAATTAGAACTTGCAAATGAATCCAATGCTTTTGCGATTGCGATGGATATTGATGCAGCAGGGCTTCCTTTTTTACAAGGAAGAATACCACCAGCTGGAAGAAAAAGCGAAGAAGAATTAAAAGAAATTATTGATTATGCCAAAGCTCCTTTTATTGTTAAAGGAATTATGTCAGTTGAAGGAGCACAAAAAGCTATCAATGCAGGCGCTAAAGGAATTGTTGTTTCAAATCATGGAGGAAGAGTTTTAGATGGAACTCCTGCAACAGCTTCTGTTTTAGAAAAAATTGCAGACAAATTCAAAGGACAAGTAAAAATCTTTGTTGATGGAGGAATCCGTAGTGGTTTAGATGTTTTTAAGGCTTTAGCTTTAGGAGCGGATGCAGTTATTATTGCCCGACCATTTGTCAACATGATCTATGGTGCTGGAAAAGAAGGTGTTGAAGCTTATGTTCAACAACTTGGACAAGAATTAGAAAATGCCATGATGATGACAGGTGTTTCTTCTTTAAAAGAGATTTCTAAAAAGAATATTTATAAATAGAGTATTTTGTGAAAAACAAAGATACTCTTTTTTATTATAATAATAATTGTTGTTTATGAATTATTATCGTGATAATATATAGATATGAATTATTATCATAATAATAAGGAAATGAGGAAGAAAAAATATGTACAAAAGTCTAGAACCTTATGCAAAACTTGTTGATTTTTTAAGTGCTGCACTAGGAGATAATTGCGAAATAGCTTTACATGATTTGACATCAAAAGATCAAGAAATCGTAGCTATTTCAAATAATCCAATTTCAGGAAGAGAAGTTGGTGCGAAGTTGTCAAATTTATCATTACACTATTTGGAAGAAAAACAATATTTAGATCATGATTTTGTTATGAACTATAAAACAGTAGGAAATGATGGTAAATTAATGAGAGCTGCGACTTATTTTATTAAAGAAGAAGGTCGTGAAATGCCTGTTGGTATGTTATGTATTAATGTCAATATTTCTGATTTAGAATATTTAACATCAACAATTAAAAAAATCTTAGGAATTAAAGAAGAAAAAGATATTGAATTTAAAATGGATAACCCAGTTGAAATCTTATCATCACCGTTAGATGAAATGATTGATATGTATATTAAAGAATGTTTAGAAAAAATGGGATTCCCAAGTTATTTCTTAGCAGAAAGATTAAATGTTGATGAAAAAATAAAAGTTGTAAAATATTTACAAGAAAAGGGGACATTTAAGGTAAAAGGTGCTATTGTTTTAGTGGCAGAAAAACTTGCAGTATCGGAACCAACAGTGTATCGTTACTTAAAGAAAAATGTATAAAGGAGAAATTAAATGAGTGAAATTGTTTATGTAAGTGGACATAAAAATCCAGATACAGATAGTATTTGTTCAGCAATTGCTTATAGTTATTTATTAAATGCAACAAATAAATATAATGCAGTTCCTGTACGTTTAGGGGAAGTCAATCGTGAAACAGAATATGTTTTAAAACGTTTTGGAGTAGAACATCCAGTTTTATTAAAAACTGTAAAACAAAAAGTAGAAGATTTAAATTATGATAAAGTGACTGTTTTTTCTAAAGATTTAACTTTAAAAACAGCATGGTTTTTATTAAAACAACAAAATTTAAAATCTGCACCTATTTTAGATGAACATGGTCAATTATTAGGTCTTTTATCTACTTCTAATATTATTGAAGGATATATGGATCAATGGGATAGCGAAGTATTAAAGAAAGCTAAAACTCCAGTTGAAAATGTTATTGATACATTAGAAGCAAATGTTATTTATTTAAATGAAGCTTTAAAAGTAATTAATGGAGATATTCACATTGCCGCAATGTCAGGAAATGAAGCTAAAAAACGTATTCATGAAAATGATGTTGTGATTGTAGGTGGAGATAGAAGTGATGATTTAGAAGAACTTATTTCAGTTAAGCCATCATTAATCATTTTAACTGGTTCTTTAACTTCAAATGAACACGTTGTAAATAAATGTAAGGAACAAGGAATTTCAATTGTTTCAACACCATTTAACACATATCAAACATCTCAACAAATTGTTCAAGCAGTTCCAGTTGAATATGTAATGATTAAAGGAGATATTAAAACATTCTCAACAGATGATACTTTAGATTACATGAAAGAAGTTATGTCTGAAACAAGATATCGTGGATATCCAGTTATCGATTTAAATAATCGTTGTGTAGGAAGTATCTCACGTTTTGCTTTATTAAAAGGATTAAGAAAAAAAGTTGTTTTAGTAGACCACAATGAAAGAGGTCAATCTATTCCTGGTATCGAAGAAGCTGATATCTTAGAAATCGTTGATCACCACAGAGTGGCTGATATTCAAACAGTTGGACCATTATTATTTAGAGGAGAACCTTTAGGTTCAACAGCAACAATTGTGACTAGAATGTTTGAAGAACAAGATGTTGAAATGCCAAGCCATATTGCTGGATTATTATTAGGGGCGGTTGTTTCCGATACATTATTATTCAAATCACCAACATGTACACCAGTAGATACAAAAATTGCAAAAAAATTAGCTGAAATTGCTGGTGTGGATATTCAAGAATTTGCAATGGAAATGTTTAAAGCGGGAACTTCTTTAGTAGGTAAAACTGTAGATGAAATCTTTAATCAAGACTTCAAAAAATTCAGCTTTGATAACTTACAAGTTGGGGTTGCACAAGTAAACTCAATGGATATCGAAGGATTCTTACCATACAAAAAAGATATGTTAGACTATATGAATAAATTTGCGGAAGATAATAACTTAGAATTTACGTTATTATTACTTACAGATATTATCAACGCTAACAGTGAAATCTTTGTTGGTGGACCACGTCCAGAATTAGTAGAAAAAGCATTTAATGTTCAATTAACAGATCGTCAAGGAACATTAGAAGGTGTTATTTCTCGTAAAAAACAAGTCGTTCCAGCAATTACAGCTGTTATGAGTGAGTAAGATGAGATTAGATAAATTTTTAAAAGTATCAAGAATTATTAAAAGACGTACTTTATCCAAAGAAATTTCACAAAGTGAACGTGTTAAAATCAATGGTAAAGTTGCTAAACCTTCAACAAAGTTAAAGGTTGGCGATATAATTGAGATTGAATTTGGTAGAACAATTCTTACAGTAAAAGTAAATCTTTTAAAAGAACATGTTTTAAAAGATGAAAGTACGATGCTTTATGAAATTGTTGATGAAAAAAGAAAAGAAACAAATGAACTTTAAAAAAGATAGATTATTTTCTATCTTTTTTTTCATTTTTTGAAGAAAAAATGAAGAAGAGTGACGAATATACTTATAGGAGGAAAAGAGAATGAATGAAGAAATTAATATACCATTTTATAATGATCTATTATTCAAGTATTTCGTCTACAACAATGAAGATCAAGATTGCATGTATTTATTAAAAACCATCATTGAAACTGTAACACCAATAAGATGTAAAGCACTTCATGTGGTGAATTCTGAATTAATACCAAGTCGTTATGGATAGAAAAAATCAATTTTAGATGTAAGAGTACAAACAGAAGAAGGAGAGTTTATCAACATTGAAGTTCAATCACAAGGAATCTTTGAAAGCTTACATAAAAGATTTCAATTCTATGTCTTTAAAAACATTGCTTCACAAATAGAAAGTGGAGATGATTATCGAAAACTGCAACCTGTTTATCAAATTGTTTTATTTAATGATGAAGATCAAGAACATCATGAATTGATAAGAGAATACGCTTCATTAGATAAAAAATATCATGATGATAAAGGAAGTCTATATCATGTTTATTATATATTTTTAAAGGAAATTGATCGAATCATTGAGGAAAAGGGGAAAGATAATTTAGATGATTTAGAAGAGTTAAGTTATCTGATTGAAAAAGGAAGTAAGTGTGATAGAATAAACCTAACAAAGGTGGGGCGAATCATGAAAAATAAATATGATAAGTTTATGGAAGATATGAATCTAAGAGAAGAAGCTTGGGCCTATGAAAAAGCAGAGTTTGATAAGAAAGCACATTATTATGATGGAGAAGCAAAAGGATTAGCTCGTGGAAGGGTTGAAGGAAAGGCAGAAGGGAAGGCAGAACAAGTCGTAAAATTTTATCAAAAGAAATACCCAAATGAAGATATAAGTTGGTTAGAAAATCTTACCGAAAAACAATATGATGAAATCTTTGATAAGTTGTTAAATGATGAAAGTATAGACGAAATAAAACATAGAATAGATGAGATGAAAAAAGTTGTTAGTTTCTTTATGAAAATATAAGAAAATGAACACAAAAATGATTAAAAGAGAGAGTGTTAAATATTCTCTTTTTTCATATACTTTAGGGGAGGAAGATATATGGATAATCAAATACATTTTGAACAAACACCTTATCATCATGTTTATTTAAAGGATCGTAAAACATTGGAACTTACAGGTATTAAAAAAATAGAAAGTTTTGATTCATTAGAATTTCTAATTGAAACATCATTAGGTTACTTAAATATTAAAGGAACAGATTTAGCGTTGGTACGCTTTGATCAAGAAAAAAAGGAAGTAAGTATTAAAGGGAATATTGATGGTCTTTCTTATTTATCTAATAAAAAGATGACAAAAGGAAAAGATACAATGTTGAATAAACTCTTGAAATAATGGATTTAGTTACACAAATACAGGGAATAGGCTATTCATTTGTCTACGGGATTGTCTTTACCTTTATGTATCATCTTATTTATAGTAATCTCGTCAAGATTAAGTTCAAGTATCTACGTTACTTTCTGCAGATTTGTTGTGGGATTTTATTTGCTGGTATCTATTTTACGGGTCTATTTTTTATAAATGAAGGTGTTTTATGTTTTTATTTTTTAGTAGCTTTATTATTTGGTTTAATTATTTATCAAAATTATATGCACCAACAAATGATGATTGTCATTTATTATATAAACAAAGCAATAGATTATGTATTTTTTCCTATCCGCTTTGTTTTTTTGAGGTTTAATGCTATAATGAGGTCTATAAAGAAGAGGGTGAAAAGATGTCAAAAAAACGATTAAGAAAAACATATAAACCAACAGCTTATATCTTAATTGGATGCTTTTTAATGTACATCTTATTATCACAAGCAATGGCCGCTTTTTCTCGTCAAGATGATATAAAAAAACTCGAAAATGAAGTAGCTGCGGTCAAAAAAGAGAAAAAAGAACTTGAAAACGAAGTTGAACTTTTAAATGATGATGATTATGTAACACGATATGCACGAGAAAATTACGTTTTTACAAGAGATGGTGAACAAGTTGTCATCTTACCGGATATAGATCAAGAAAAATAAGCGAATTGCTTATTTTTTTATTAGGAGAAGTTGTATGATTATAAAAGAAAAAATAGAAATGAAATCTTTGAAAAGAGAAAGAGATATTATTATTTATGTACCCGATGATTATCTAACATCTAAAAAAAGATATCCTGTTTTATTTATTAATGATGGACAAAATGCTTTCTTTGATGAAGAAGCTTATATTGGTAAAAGTTGGGGATTTCTTGAAAGTATAAAAGAATTACAAATTGATGTTATTTTAGTGGCAATTTATTGTAACTTTGAACCTTTGAAAAGAGAAGATGAATATGGACCATGGATCATGTCACAAGAACTGTCACAAGAATTTCAATCAAATCGTTTAGTAGGTGGAGAAGGAAAAGCTTATGTTCATTTTCTAACGACTGAATTAAAACCATACATAGATCAAAGATTTCCTACAAAAATAGATGATTATGGAATTGTCGGAAGCTCCATGGGAGCACTTATTTCGTTTTATGCCTTTTTAAGATATCCAACGATTATTAAAAAGTGCGCTATACTTTCAAGCGCTTTTTGGATTTATGAACAAGAATTCGTAAATTTATTGAAAGTCACAGCAATAAGTCATAATATGTTGTATATGGATGTCGGTGGACAAGAAGATGATGAAAGATATGTTTCGAGTAATGAACATATTAAAAAATGTGTAGAGGGGAAATTGAAGGATTTTCAATATCGTTATTTTCCTGAAGGCAAACACAGTGAATATCATTGGTCTCAAAGAGTACCGATCTTTTTAAGAATGTTTTATGGAGGAAAGTAATATGTATCGTATCATGTTTTCGGATTTAGATGAAACTTTATTAGTAAATCATCATGTACCAAAAGTGAATCAAGAAGCTATTTTAAAAGCAAGAGAAAAGGGATTAAAGTTTGTTCCTTGTACAGGAAGAGCTTTTAATATGATTCCTGAGATTTTAAAGGAAATTGGAACCTATGATCAAGAGGGAGAATATTCTCTATGCTTTAATGGTGGATTGATTGTAGAAAATAAAAATAATGAAATACTTCATTTTAAAGGACTTGAATTTGATATAGCTAAAGAAATATTTGAAAATGCTAGAAATTTAGATGTATGTGTACTTGTTTTTACATTGGATTGTTGTTATATCTTCCATGCAGATGAAAATGAAATTGAAAGAAAAATAGCTCAAAAAGCAAAGTTTGAAGTAATTGAAGATTATAATTTAGATTTTTTAAAGGATGAAAAGATTGCGAAGATTCTTTATGAAAAAAGAGATATGGACTTTTTAAAGAGTTTAGAAACAAAATTACCACAAAGTATAAAAGAAACATGTAGTGTAGCTTTTTCAAGTGGTCGTTATATGGAAATGAATACCAAGGGTGTTGATAAAGGCTATGGAATGCGTTGGCTTGTAAATTATCTAGGCTATGATATGGATGAAACCATTGGTATTGGTGATAATTATAATGATGTTGAAATGATTAAAACTGCAAAGCTTGGTTGTGCTGTGGCTTGTGCAAATGATGATATTAAAGAACTCGCTCAATATGTTACTGAAAAAGATTATGATGAAGGGGCAGTAAGTGAAGTTATTGAAAAATTTATTTTAGGAGAAAATCATGAATAGATTTAAAACGATTGTAGAAATTGAATCACAAAAAGAATATTATCAAAAATTACATAAAATCATTGATCAAGAATATCAAACAAAAACCATTTATCCACCAAAACAACAGATTTTTAGAGCATTAAATCTTTGTGATTTTGATGATGTCAAAGTTGTGATTTTAGGACAAGATCCTTATCATGAACCTCATCAAGCTAATGGACTTGCTTTTTCTGTTACCAAAGATGTGCGTATTCCGCCAAGTCTTGTCAATATTTATAAAGAGATTCATGATGATTTAGGATTGCCTATTCCAAATCATGGTGATTTGACATATTGGGCAAAACAAGGTGTTTTATTACTTAACAATGTTTTAACGGTAGAAAAAGGAAAAGCAAATTCACATAAAGGACTTGGTTGGGAAACCTTTACTTTAAATGTTGTTCATTATTTAAATGAAAGAGAAAAACCACTGGTCTTTATTCTTTGGGGAAAGAATGCGATTGAAAAGAAAAAATACATTGATTCAAGACATCTTGTTTTAACAAGCGTTCATCCTTCTCCTTTATCGGCTTATCGTGGTTTCTTTGGTTCACGTCCTTTTTCTAAAACAAATGAGTTTTTAATTAAAAATGGGATGACACCAATTGATTGGAGTATCCCTAATGTTTAAGACAATTAAAGAAGCTTTATCTTTTATTGAATCACAAAGAGTAAAACGTTCTTTTGAAGATTTTCAAAAGATTGTAGATTGCTATCATTTTAATGTGAATTTAAAAAATGTGATTCATGTTGCAGGAACAAATGGAAAAGGATCGACTGTAACTTTTATTAAAGACTTATTAATGACACAGGGTTATCATGTAGGAACTTTTACCTCACCTTATATTATTAAACATAATGAAAGAATAGCGGTTGATGGAAAACCAATCAGTGATTTGGATTTATTAAAACTTATTAATCAACTTTATCCAATCATAGAAAAAGAACATCTTTCAATGTTTGAAATAGATACCCTTATTATGCTTTCTTATTTCAATGAACTTGATTTAGATTATCATGTTATTGAATGTGGAATAGGTGGACTTAATGATAAAACGAATGTAATTCAAAGCAAGATTGCGATAATCACAAATATTGGCTATGATCATCAATTTATGTTAGGAAATACCCTTTTAGACATAGCTTGCCATAAAGCGGGAATTATCAAAGAAAGAGTTCCTTTATTTACAACAGAGAAAAATCAAGAGATTTTAACTTATTTTCAAAAAGTGTGTAAAGAAAAACAAAGTACTTTTTATCATGTGAAAATTCCGGATAGTCATCACTATCCTTATTCTATTTCTTTTAAAGAAAATGATTATCTTCTTTACTTGCCATCTTATCAAGTGGATAATCTTTTACTTGCTTTACATGTTGTTTCTTCTTTAATAGAATTAAAAAAAGGAGATATTGAAAACGTTATTGAGCATTTTATGTGGCCTTGTCGTTTTGAACGATTTGGTTCTCTTTATTTAGATGGCGCACATAATATTAATGGTATTATGGCTTTAATTCAAACAATTAAGGAAAGAAATTTAGAAGATGTAGGGATCGTTTTTAGTTCTTTAATAGATAAAGATGGAACGAAAATGTTGGAGTTATTAAAGGATTATGATGTAATGCTTGCTGATTTTGAAGATGAAAGAAGTCAAGGAGGACATCTTTCTTATCAAGAAGCAATTTCAATAATGAAAGAAAAACATAAAAATGTTGTTGTGACAGGATCACTTCATTTTGTTTCAACAGTTCGTCGATATGTAATAAGTGCGTAAGCACTTATTTTACTTTATGTTGATAATCTAAAGGTTCGTCAAATTCGGCCCAAAGTAAGTAGACAAGAAGTAACATAATTGTTTGTCCCGTTTCAGTTACAAGAATAAAATGATCCCTTCCTGCTTGTTGAATGGTTCCAGTATAGATTTTATCATTCCATGCTTTAGAACCTGTATAACTAAAATAAAAAGTTCCTTTTTTACCAACATTAACTCTTAAAATGTTTTCGACATAAGTTTGTTCAGCAGGTTGAGCAGGTGGTGTGGGCGTTTCTTGTCGAGTTGGTATTTCTTCCTCTTTAACTAGATAAGGATTTAAGTCATCAAAATAATCCATAGAAGCCTCCTATAAATCACAATTATCTTTTAAACCTGGATTGTAAAAGCAATGTTTTTTATATTTTCCTGAAAATCTTCCAAAGAAGGTTTCAGGACACTCAACATTGGTTCCAGGATTTTTAAACCATAAGGCGTTCGTGGCAGGTTCATTTCGATAGCCATTGATACAACGTAAGGCAATGGCTTTTTCATTTTGGTTAACGGGTTCATTAAAAAGGGGTTGTCCTACGCCAGCAAATTGATTTGTTTGATAAATTACTTCACTTAACGTTCTTACGTTTCTAAAAATATCACAATTTGCGACAACACGATTGACAACGACATTTCCTACAAGTAACATCCCTTCTTCGCCCTCCCCTAAAGCTTCAGATTTTATCAATCTCGCTAAAAGTTCGACTTCTTTTTCGGTATATGAAATTCTAGCCATGTTTTCACCTCAAAATAATTTATGATAATCCTTTCAATTTATGCTTAAAAAGGAGTACAATTAAATTAGCCTAAAAATTTAGTCTATATTTATGAAAATCTTTAATAATTCCGTGAATTATATAGGAATTTATGATAAGATAATTATATAGATTAAAGCGCTTACATTTTTGTATAGGAGGAGTTAAAAATGGGAAAAGAAATTGTCGCTATGATTTTAGCTGGGGGGCGTGGAACACGTTTAAAAGAACTAACAGCAAAAGTCGCAAAACCGGCAGTTCACTTTGGGGGAAAATATAGAATTATTGACTTCCCTCTTAGTAACTGTGCAAATTCAGGAATTGATATTGTAGGTGTACTTACACAATATGAATCTGTATTACTTGGAACTTATGTAGGAGCAGGTACAAAATGGGGATTGGATGGAGCAAACTCGCTTGCTGCAATCTTACCTGCACGTGAAAGAGATGAAGTTGGAGCTACATGGTATGCTGGTACTGCCGATGCCATCTATCAAAACTTAGATTTCTTAGATCGCTATGACCCAGAATATGTGTTAATTTTATCAGGAGACCATATTTATAAAATGGAATATGATCAAATGTTAGAAGCGCATAAACAACGTGGTGCAGATGCTACTATCGCAGTATTAAATGTATCACTTAAAGAAGCAAGTCGTTTTGGTATTATGAATGCTCATGATGATGGAACTATCTATGAATTCGAAGAAAAACCAGAACATCCAAAATCAACTTTAGCATCAATGGGTATTTATATCTTTACTTACAAACAATTACGTAAATACTTAGTTGCTGATGCAAAAGATAAAGATAGTAAACATGACTTTGGTATGAATATCATTCCAGCAATGTTGAATGATAATAAAAAACTTTATGCTTGGGAATTTGATGGATATTGGAAAGATGTTGGTACTGTAGATAGTTTATGGGAAGCAAACATGGACTTACTTAAAGACAAAGATTTAGATTTATATAATATCAAAAAAGATTGGAAAATCTATACTGAAGACACTTTAGGAAAACCTCAAATTATCGGTGAAAAGGCTGATGTTAAAAATTCTCTTGTAACTCAGGGGTGTATGGTAAATGGAACAGTAGAAGGGTCTGTTTTATTTAATAATGTCAATGTTGGTGAAGGAGCAAAAGTTGTTGACTCTGTATTAATGCCAGGTGTTCTTGTGGAAGAAGGAGCAGAAATATATAAAGCCATTATTGATGAAAATGTAGTTGTTAAAGCTGGTACTGTCATTAATTCAGAAGCTAAAGAAGTTGAATTAGTGAGCGATAATAGTAGATAGAGGGGGAAGTAAAGATGGCAAAAGTTATTGGTTTAGTAAACTTACATTCAGATATAGAATTTGCAGGATTGACAGAAAGAAGACCAGTGGCCTCTGTAAGCTTCCTTGGTCGTTATGGAATTATTGACTTTGTTTTATCAAATATGTCAAATTCAAAAATTGATGCAGTAGGGGTTATGATTCAACAAAAACCTCGTTCATTATTTAAACATTTAGGAAATGGTAATTCATGGAACTTCAATCAAAAAGCTGGGGGTGTTTCATTACTTTATAATGAAAAATATGCCAACGATCCTAAATACAATCATGATATCAACAACTTAGTTGAAAATATTCATTTCTTAGAAACAAGTAATTCAGACTATGTAGTAATTGCTCCAGCGCATATTATTACAACAATGGATTACAATGATGTTATTACAGCTCATGAAAAATCAGGAGCATCTATTACAATGGTTTATCGTAAAGCAAAAGATGCTGATGTTGCTTGGGTTGGTTGTGATGTTTTAGACATCGATAAAGATGGTTTATTAACTGGTAAAACAATTAATAAAGGAACAAGAAAAAGACAAAATATTTCATTAGAAACTTATGTCATTAATACAAAAGAGTTATTAGAAATCATGAAAAAAGCACATAAGATTTCTGCATTCTATGATTTAAAAGATATTTTAGGATATTTATGTGATGAAAAACAAATTCACACTTATGAATACAAAGGATATGCACGTTGTTTAGATTCTACAGCTGCTTATTTCAAATATTCACTAGAAATGTTGGATATCGATATTTCTTCACGTGTCTTTAAATCAAATTGGCCAATTTATACAAATACAAATGATACACCACCAACTAAATACTTAGAAAACGCAAAAGTGAAAAAATCATTCGTTGCTAATGGTACAGTTATTGATGGTACAATTGAAAATAGTATTATTGGTCGTGAAGTTATTATTGGAAAAGGTGCAGTTATCAAAAATTGTGTCATTTTCTCAGGGTCTAAGATTGCGCCAAATGCAGTATTAGAAAACGTTATTATTGATAAACGTGCAAAAGTTGAAAAAAAATTAGAATTAAAAGGAACAGAAAATAATCCACTTTACATTAAAGAAGGAGATCGTGTTTAATGAGAGTTATGTATGTTGCCAGTGAAGCTACTCCTTTTATTAAATCCGGTGGCTTAGCTGACGTTATTGGTTCATTACCAAAGGAAACAGCAAAGAAAGATGTTGAAAGTATTGTTGTTATTCCTAAATACCAAGATATGAAATTTGTTGATCAAATTGAATATGTAACAAATTTTGATATCTATATGGGATGGCGTAAACGTTATTGTGGTATTTTCAAAGCTGAAGTTGATGGTGTTACTTTCTACTTCATTGATAATGAACAATATTTTGGTAGACCTGGTTTATATGGATATGATGATGATTATGAAAGATTTGCTTTCTTTGATTTTGCAGTCTTAGAATTAATTAGTCATTTAAATATTAAACCTGATGTTTTACAATTAAATGATTGGCAAACAGCAATGATTGCGATGCTTTATAAGGAAAGATATTGTTATTATGATTATTATCAAAATATTAAACTTGTATTCACAATTCACAATATTTTATTCCAAGGTAAAGCTGATCCACATATTTTAGAAGAGTTTTTCGCACTTGATAGCTATCTTTATTATAACGGTAACTGTCGTAATGATGGATGTTTAAATATGATGAAAGCGGCAATTTTCTATAGTGATGTTATTACGACAGTTTCCCCTACTTATGCAAGGGAAATATTGACAGATCAATATGGTGAAGGTTTACAATCGATTCTTGAAATGAGAAAACATGATCTTTATGGTATTTTAAATGGTGTTGATTATGATGTGATCAATCCAAGTAAAGATCAAACAATTGTGAAAAAATATTCACCACGTTCTGTAAAAACAGGTAAATTAGAAAATAAACTTGCTTTACAAAGACAAGTTGGATTACCTGAAGATTCTGAAGTTGCTTTAATCGGTATTGTTACAAGACTTACAGAACAAAAAGGACTTGATTTGATTATTAATCAATTTGAAGCAATGTGTCAAAGACGAGTTCAAATTATTATCTTAGGATCAGGAGATCGTATGTATGAAGATGCTTTAAAAGGTGTTGCTTGGGAACACAAAAATAAAGTTTCTTTCCAATGTAAATATGACTTTGTTTTATCAAATCGTATTTATGCTGGATGCGACATGTTCTTAATGCCTTCACTGTTTGAACCATGTGGTTTATCACAAATGATGTCATTAAAATATGGAACAATTCCTATTGTAAGAGAAACAGGTGGTTTAGCTGACAGTGTTCAACCATATAATGAATTTGAAGGAACAGGAACAGGATTTAGTTTCTATAACTACAATGCTCATGAAATGATGGATACAATAGATTATGCACTGCATACATTCTATGATTGCCCAGAAGCATGGGATGCTATGGTTCAAAGAGCAATGGCAGAAAAACTTGATTGGGATGCTAGTGCAGAACAATATATTCGTTTATTTGCTTCGTTGCTTTAAGATAAAAAGTGTCGGTAAAACCGATGCTTTTTTCTTGAATGAAAATCAATAATAAGCTATGATACATGTAAAATATAAGGAGGCATTTATGAAAAAAAATAAAAGAGGATTTACATTAGTGGAAATTATTGTTGTACTTGTCATACTTGCTATCCTTGCAGCCATAGCCGTTCCAACAGCGCTTGGTTATGTAGATGATGCTAAAGAAGCGAGAGAACTAGCAAAGTTAAGAGAATCGTTAATTGCAGCACAGGTGACATTTGTAAAATCAGCGGCTTTTGGTGAAATTGGGAAGGATGTCACCAATGAAACAGGTAGTAAGAATTACTACCTTACTGATAATCAAAGTAAAAGTATTGAAAAATACTTAGATACAAAGCCTTATGTTTTGATTTATGGAATTGGTGCACCGAGTTATTATGGTGGAACCTCTAAAGAGGCAAGTAATGTTTACTGTATAATTTATCAAAAAGATAATAATAGTAAACCATGGTACTACGATGGAAAAAAATGGTCACATCGATATTTGTGGAATAAAGATGGTGCAAAACCTGGTGAAGATGTAACACGTGCTATGTATACTATAGATGGATATAACAGAATGAGAAATGTAAAAGATAGCAAGAATGAAGATGCTCGTGTTGCAATGTGTTATGGTTATGTTTATGGTAACCTTTGTCAAAATGGTGGAAGTTATTCAGAAATATGGAATGTTATTAAAAAACTTAGTGAATAAGTCAGCTTATAAAGGCTGATTTTTTCTTTTGGAACAAATTGGGCTTGGACTGGTGTTGTCAAAGGAGAAAAACTTGTGTAAAATGTTAAGAAGAGGTGATGACATGAAAAACATAATAAAAGTAATGATGGTATTTATTTGTGTTGTTTCATTAGTTGCTTGTGGGAAAAAGGATGAAACGGTTTCTACAAATAAAGATGGTACGTTATATGAAGCAGGAGTAGGTGTTTCGTTTTATTATCCTAATGATTTTCAATTATCTGAAACAGATAAAAGTGATGGAGTAATACGTTTTGTAAAGGAAAATCAAGTTTTGTTTTATAAAGTTGAAAAGAATGAGTATGATAATGATACAACTCAACTTTCAGAACTTTATAAAGGAGAATTAGAATCTTCAGGTGTTTCTTCTTTAGAAGTGAAGACACCGGCTTTAGAAAGTGGCTTAAAATGTTATGAGTATAAAGGAAATTATGTGGAAAATGGTTTGAAGTTTATTCATTTAGTGTATTTTGATGAGCAAAATACCTATATTTATGGATATGAAGCGAACAGTAAAGATTTTAAAAAGAATTATAAGAGAATGATTGTTTATTTAGAATCTTTTGCGAAAACATCAGGATTGTAAAATTGTTATTTTGTGATAGAATGAAGTCAATAAAAATAAATTATAGGTAAGAGAAGTATATAGAGGATATTTTTTTAGAGAGGACATGAGGGTGGAAATTGTCTAAATGAATTTATAGAAATGCACTTACTTGAGTCTTTTGAAAAGAAAGAACGTTGATTGCGTTAAGATCGTCATAAAGCATCATCTATCTGGTGGAAGAACACGTTAGTGTCTAGATAGTGAATGCTTTTTTTGTTAGAAGGAGGAGCTTATGAAATTATTTAATACACTAACAAATAAAAAAGAAGAGTTTAAACCTTTAAAAGAAGGTGAAGTAAGTATTTATGTATGTGGACCAACAGTATATAACTATGTTCATATTGGAAATACAAGACCAATGATTGTTTTTGATGTTTTAAGAAGAACGTTTGAATATCAAGGAAATAAAGTAACATTTGTTTCTAACTTTACTGATGTTGATGATAAAATCATTAAAGCCGCAAAACAAGAAGGGATCAGTGAAAAAGAATTAACAGATAAATATATCAAAGCTTATGAAGATGTAAGAAGAGATTTGAACTTAGAATTTCCTACTTATGCACCACGTGTTACAGAAACAATGGATCAAATTATTGCATTTATTGAAAAACTTGTAGAAAAAGGATATGCCTATGAAGTTGAGGGAGATGTTTATTTTAGGGTTTCTAAAGTAAAAGAATACGGTGAACTTTCAGGAATTAAAATTGAAGATCTTGTAGCTGGGGCAAGTGAACGTGTAGAAGATAAGGGTGTTAAAGAAGAATCTACAGATTTCGCCTTATGGAAAAAGACTGATGAAGGTATTCAATTTGATAGTCCTTGGTCAAAAGGTAGACCAGGATGGCATACAGAATGTGTTGTTATGATCAATGATATTTTTGAAAATGGTAGGATTGATATTCATGGTGGAGGACAAGATTTAAAATTTCCACATCATGAAAATGAAATTGCACAATCAAGAGCGCTTAACGGTCATCCAATTGCGGATACATGGATGCATAATCAAATGATTAATATTAATAATGAAAAGATGTCTAAATCTTTAGGTAATGTTATTTGGGCTAAAGATTTAATTAAAGAACTTGGTTGTAATGTGTATAAATGGTTTATGTTATCAAGTCATTATCGTAATCCTTTAAATATGACGAATGAAATTATTGAAGGAGTTAAAAAAGAAGTCGCTAAAGTAGAAAATGTTTTAAAACAAACTTCTCTTTATTTACAAGTTAATCATCTAAAAGAAAGTGATTATAATAAGGAAACAGTAGATCGTATGGTGAACGCTTTATCTGATGATTTAAACACTTCTTTAGCATTAACTGAAATCTTAAATCAAGTTAAAGTATTAAATCAAGTAATGCGTGTTAAAGAAAAAGATGCAACTGTTATTTCAAAAGAATATCAAACTTTATTAAAAATGTGTGATGTGATTGGTTTTGTTTTCAAACCAAAACAATTAGATGATGAAGAATTAGCTACTTATAAAAAATGGTTAGATGCAAAAGTTGAAAAAGACTTTGGAAAAGCAGATCAATATCGTGATATTTTAATTAAGAAAGGAATTATTTAATGAATCCAGACTTTATAAATCCGCTTGTTCTTGCTTATTTAGGTGATAGTGTTTTAGAACTTTTGGTAAGAGAGTATCTTATTAACAATGATCTACAAAAAGTAAATGAGCTCTATCAACAAGCAACACACTATGTAAGTAGTAAAGCTCATGAAGATTTTATCTTGTATATTTTAGAACAAAACTTTCTAACAGAAAAAGAAGTTGGTATTTTTAAAAGGGGAAGAAATACAAAAACCAATAAAAGAGATTCGAAAGAACATCGTTATTCAACAGGATTTGAATGTTTAATTGGTTATTTATATTTAAATAATCAACAAGAGAGAATCTACGAAATCTTTGATGAGTTTAAAAAACGTGTGAATGAACTCGAAAATGAAGAAATTTGACACAAATTTGAGACAAAAAATGGAGAAAAATATGAAACAATATATATATGGAAAAAATCCTATCATGGAAGCATTAAAGGGTGCGAGTGTTTATAAGATTTATATGTTGAATGGGCATAAAGATCAAAAGATTTTTGACTTATGTAAACGAAATCAAATTCCTTTAGAGTTTGTGGATAAAAAAGAATTTGATAAAAAAGTTGGAAAAGTTGTTCATCAAGGGGTAATGGCTTATATTGAAAATTATCGTTATTACTCAATAGATGAAATCTTAAATTCTATTCAACCAGAGAAACAACCATTATTATTAATGCTTGATGGTTTAGAAGATCCACACAATTTAGGTGCAATATTAAGAACATGTGATGCTGTTGGTGTTGATGGTGTCATTATTGGAAAAAATCGAAGCGTAGGTTTAAATGCAACGGTTGCTAAAGTATCTACAGGGGCGATTCATCATGTTAAAGTGGCACAAGTCACAAATCTTACAAGAACTTTAGAAGATTTAAAGAAAAAGTCATTCTGGATCGTAGGTTGTGAACTTGAAAACAGCCAAGACTATCGTAGTGTGGATTACAATATGCCGACTGTTTTAGTCATTGGTTCAGAAGGTTTTGGTATGTCACGTCTTGTTAAGAAAAGTTGTGATATCAATGTTGTTTTACCAATGGAAGGACATGTTAATTCCTTGAATGCTTCAGTGGCAGCATCTGTTCTTCTCTATCAAGTATATAATTCAAGACACCCTTTATAAAAAGAAAGGGGATAAACTATGATAGCGTACAATGAACAAGAATTAATTTATTTATATCATTTGGGTTCAATAAGGGCCTATGAAATATTATTAAGTGAATATCGAAAATTTATTTATGCTTATGCAAATCGCTATGATAGTGGTATTGAATATTCAGAAGATTCGCTTCAAGAAATGATGATTTCACTTTCTCACGCTTTTGAAGCTTATCGCATTGACAAAAATACTTCTATGCGTACTTACTTTTTCTATGTAATTAAAGCCTCGTTAAGTACTAAAAAAAGAATGGTTTATCGGAAAATTCGTTATCTTGATAATAAAAAGAAAATTTCTTTAGATCAAGATATCTATGGAACAAGTATAAAAGTAGAAAACGTCATTGCAGATACCAAAGAAACGTATCGACCAGAATGTCAATTAGAAATTCAAAATCGAGAGCAAATATCTTTAGATGTTTTAGAAAAGAAAGCTTCGCCTTTAGAAAAAGAGGTTGTTTATTATTTACAACTAGGCTATAAGTTTAAGGAAATAGCAGAAATACTTGGTGTCGATATTAAATGTATTTATAATGCGCATTATCGCTTGCGAAAAAAAGTACGTTGTAAATAAGATTGACTATGAATTTCTTTTATGCTAAATTATAGTAGCATAGAAATGAGTTGATATTATGAAGGAAAAAGTCATTTTAGTGTGTAGTGAATGTTTATCAAGAAACTATACAATGACAAAAAATAAAAGATTAAATGTAAACAGATTAGAATTAAATAAATATTGTAAACGATGTGGTAAACATACTTTACATAAAGAAACGAAATAAGGAGGTTACCTCGTGTTTGGTAAAAAAGCTGAGACAGAAGTAGTTGAAGAAGTAGAACATGAATTACGTTTTAAAGAATGGTTTAATTTAAAAGGTATTCGTGAAGAAATTAAAAAAGTTCATTGGTTAACAAAAAAAGAATTATTTAATAATTCAGTAGTTGTATTAGTATTTACTTTTGTAATGGGATTATTCTTCTTCGGGGGAGATGCCGTTATTGCATTTATTTTAAAAGCATTGGGGATGGATTAGATTATGGCAGGAATGAATGATGAAGGTAGACAATGGTATGTCGTTTGTACATACAATGGTCATGAAAACAAAGTAAAAGAAAACTTAGAAAAACGTATTGAATCAATGGGATTACAAGATTGTTTATATAATATTATTATCCCAGAACATGTTGAAACAATTATTAAAGATGGTAAAAAAATTAATAAAGTAACAAATATGTTCCCAGGATATGTTCTTGTAGAAATGGTTATGACTGATGAAGCGTGGTACGTTGTACGTAATACATCAGGAGTATCTGGATTTATTGGTTCTTCAGGTGGTGGAGCAAAGCCTTTCCCGCTTCAAAAACATGAATTAGATCCTATTTTAAAGAAAATGGGTATTTCTACATCAGCTGTTGAAATTGATTATGCTGTTGGTGATGAAGTTAATGTTATTTCAGGACCTTTTGCTGGTAAAAGTGGAACAGTTGAATCAATTGATTTTGAAAAAGAAAATGCAAAAGTTCTTATTGATTTTTTAGGTAATCAAACACCTATGGAAATTGAATTAGTTGCATTAGAAAAAGCATTCTAGGACAAATGTTTTATACATTTGTCTTTTTGTTAGGAGGAAGAAAATGACTAAATTATTTTTCTTTGATATTGATGGAACATTAATTGAATGTAATAAAGGTCTTTATGAAATATCAAAAACAAATAGACAATCGTTTGATGTCTTAAAAGAAAAAGGACATGATGTCTTTTTGGCAACGGGAAGATGTAAATGTTTTATAACAGATGGAGTTATGAATTATCCGTTTAGTGGCTATGTCACATGTAATGGGGGTTATGTAGAATATAAAGGAAAAGCTCTTTATAAAGCAATTGTTCCAACAAAAGCAATTGAAGAAACTATTAAATTATCAAAAGAACATCATTTTAGTTTTTATTTTGAAAGCAATGATTTTATTTATGTTTTAGATCGAAATGAACCAAGACATGTTGAATTTGCGAAAAATTGGGGAATGAAAGATGAAACAATCATTGATGATTTTGATCCACAAGAAATAGAAGCTTATATTGGTATGATTGTTATCAATTCTAAAGAGGATATTCCGGTTTTAGTAGAAACGCTGTCACCTTATTTTGATATCCAAAGACATCAAACAGGTTATTCTTTTGATTTGACTTTAAAAGGTGTTTCAAAAGCGGTAGGAATTAAAAAACTTGTAGAAGCTTTAAATAAAGATATGCAAGATACAATTGCTTTTGGTGATGGAAGAAATGACTTAGAAATGTTAGAAGAGGTAAATACCGGTGTTGCTATGGGAAATGCAGTTCCAGAAGCAAAAGCAGTAGCAAATGAAGTATGCCAAGATGTTATCGATGATGGAATTACACTATGGTTGAAGGAACACGACTTTATTTAAAGTGTTCTTTTTTTTGTTATAATGGATGCGGTGATGATATGAAAGAAAAAATTTGTAATGAAAGACATTGTGGAAATGGCTGGTGTTGGAAAAACTATAGTTTCTTGTTATTTTAATGAAGACTATGTTAAAGATTTTGAAGAAATTGATAATGGTTTTGATATCTATGCAGCTCACTCTTTCTTAGATGAAAAAGGAAGAAGAATACTCATTGGTTGGATGTTACTTCCTGATGTCGATTATACGATTCCAACAGTAGAAAATACTATTTTTGAATTGCACATTTCAAAAATCCAAGATCAATTTTCTTTAAAACTAAGAAGTGATTTTACTTTAGAAAACGAAACTAGTCTTTTAATGAAAGTAGGATATGGACGTAAACAAAGACATTTAAAAGTTGATCATTTAGATTATATAGTGATTTTTAGTGAATGGAGTTCTTTAGAGTGTGATCAAGAAGTTGAACTTTATTATTTAGACTCTTTTAAAATAACGTGTGAAAAGTAGGCTTAACAAAAGTCTGCTTTTTATATAACAGATTTTTGGTGTATTCTTAACAATAAAAGAGTAAAATGTTTTTAGGAGGTGAGACTATGTTGTTGTTTGGACATAGGGGCTATAGTGATCAATATCCTGAAAATACAATGTTGGCTTTTGAAAAGGCTATTGAAAATGGTTTTGATGGAATTGAAACAGATGTTCATAAAACAAAAGATGGCGTTCTTGTTTTATGTCATGATGAAAAAATAAATCGAACTAGTAATGGAAAAGGTTATATCAAAGATATGACTTATGATGAACTTTGTACTTATAATTTTGGAACAAAGGAAAATCCTCAAAGAATTCCTGCATTGAAAGATCTCTTGGAATTATGTAAAGGCAAAAAAATAAAAATTAATTTAGAAATTAAAACAAATAAGATCCAATATTCAGGAATAGAATTAGAAAGCTATCAAATGATTAAAGAGATGGGAATGTTAGATCAAGTATTGTTTTCGAGTTTTTCTATTGAATCTCTTTATAAATTAAGAGCGATTGATTCATCTTTATATTTAGGATATCTTTTTGAAGATGATTATGAAAAGAATAAACAATTATGTTTAACACAAAAATTACATGTCCATGTACGAGAAGATTATTTAGATGAAGATGAAATTGCACTTTATTTAAAACATGGATTAGATATTAATACATGGGGTGTAACAAATCGATTTCGTTATGGTTATTTTAAGGAAAAAGGTGTAAATATTGTCATAGCAAACAAAAATTTCAAGAAGCTAAAAATGTAATCGCTTACGTTGTTTTTTTTACCCATCAAACGTGCGATAATACTTGTTTTTTGCATGTTTTTCATGTAAGATGTTGGTGTACAAATGAAAAATTTCACAATAAATATGGAGGAAATAAAATGGCAGAAAAAAAACCTGTACAACAAGCTGTCCCAACTGAATCAGAAACTGATGCTCATGTTGATGACCTTGTAAACAAAGCTTTAAAAGCTTTAGAAGAATTTGAAGATTTTACACAAGAACAAGTAGACTACATCGTTGCTAAATGTTCTGTAGCTGGGTTAGACCATCATGGTATTTTAGCTGAAGCTGCAGTTAACGAAACAGGACGTGGAGTATTTGAAGATAAAGCTGTTAAAAACTTATTTGCATGTGAATATGTTACTAACAATTTACGTCATTTAAAAACAGTAGGAATCATCAATGAAGATCCATTAACTGGAATTACTGAAATTGCAGAACCAGTAGGTGTTGTTTGTGGTATCGTTCCAACAACTAACCCAACTTCAACAGTAATTTTCAAATCATTAATCGCTTTAAAAACAAGAAACCCAATCATTTTCTCGTTCCACCCAAGCGCTCATGAAAGTTCAAAACAAGCTGCAATCGTTATTAGAGATGCTGCTATTGCTGCTGGTGCACCAGAAAACTGTATTCAATGGTTATCTATTAAATCTATGTATGCAACTAATGCATTAATGAATCACCCAGGTGTTGCAACTATTTTAGCAACTGGTGGTAACGCAATGGTTAAAGCTGCATATTCATGTGGTAAACCTGCTTTAGGTGTAGGTGCTGGTAACGTACCTGCATATGTTGAAAAAACATGTGTATTACCAAGAGCTGTAAATGATATCGTATTATCAAAATCTTTCGACAATGGTATGATTTGTGCTTCTGAACAAGCTGCAATCGTAGACCAAGAAATCTACAGTGATTTCATGAAAGAAATTAAAAGATTCCATGTTTACTTTGTAAACAAAGAAGAAAAAGCTAAACTTGAAAAATTCATGTTTGGTGCAGAAGCTTATTCAGACAATGTTGCTCAAGCTAAATTAAATCCTAATGTTGTAGGTAAACCTGCTGAATGGATTGCTGAACAAGCTGGATTCAAAGTTCCTGCTGAAACACAAATTATCTGTGCAGAATGTAAAGAAGTAGGACCAAATGAACCATTAACTAGAGAAAAATTATCTCCAGTATTAGCTATCTTAAAAGCTAAAAGCACTGATGATGGTATCGCTAAAGCAGCTGCAATGGTTGAATTTAACGGTTTAGGTCACTCTGCTGCAATTCATACAGAAGATCATGAAATTTCTAAAAAATTCGGACATGCGTGTAAAGCAATCCGTATCATTGAAAACGCTCCATCAACATTCGGTGGTATTGGATCAGTATATAATGCATTCATTCCATCGTTAACATTAGGTTGTGGTTCTTACGGACATAACTCAGTATCTAACAACGTAAGTGCTGTTAACTTAATCAATATTAAGAGAATAGGGAGACGTAATAACAATATGCAATGGGTTAAACTTCCTCCAAAAGTATACTTTGAAAAGAATTCAATTAGATACTTAAGAGATATGAAACATATGGAAAAAGCCATGATCGTTACTGATAGAAGTATGGTAAATCTTGGTTATGTTGAAAAAATCGAAGACGTTATTAGAAGAAGACGTAATCATGTAGATATCGAATTATTCTTTGATGTTGAACCAGATCCAAGTATTGATACTGTAAGAGAAGGGGTAGAATTAATGAGAAAATTCGAACCTGATTGTATCATCGCTTTAGGTGGGGGATCATCAATGGATGCTGCTAAAGTTATGTGGTTAATGTATGAAAACCCAGAAGTTAACTTTGATGATATCAAACAAAAATTCATGGATATCAGAAAACGTGCTTTCAAATTCCCTGAATTAGGTAAAAAAGCAAAAATGATCTGTATCCCAACTACATCAGGAACTGGATCAGAAGTTACTCCTTTCGCAGTTATCACTGATAAGAAAGAAAACAAAAAATATCCATTAACTGACTATGCTTTAACTCCAACTATCGCTATCGTTGACCCTGAATTCGTAATGTCATTACCAGGAGCAATCGCTGCTGATACAGGTATCGACGTATTAACTCATGCAGTTGAAGCTTATGTTTCAATCTTAGCATCTGACTTTACTGATGGATGGGCTAAACAAGCTGTTAAATTAGTATTTGAATACTTAGAAGAATCAGTTAAGAAAGGTACTCCAATTGCAAGAGAAAAAATGCATAACGCTGCAACTATCGCAGGTATGGCATTTGCTAATGCGTTCTTAGGAATGAACCACTCATTAGCTCATAAAATTGGTGGGGAATGGCATATTCCACATGGTAGAACAAATGGTATCTTATTACCACACGTAATTAGATATAACGGAACTATTCCAACTAAATTAAATATCTGGCCAAAAATTGAAAACTATAAAGCTGATGTTAAATTTATGGAATTAGCCCAATTAATTGGATTAAATCCTAAAACTCCAGCTGAAGGTGTTGAAATGTTCGCTGATGCTTGTGAAGAATTATGTCACAAAGTAGGTGTTGTATCTAACGTAGAATCTCAAGGTATCTCAAGAGAAGCTTGGGAAGAATCAGTTCATAGAATTGCTATGAATGCTTACGAAGATCAATGTACACCAGCTAACCCTAGAATGCCTATGGTTAAAGATATGGAAGATATCTTACGTAAAATTTACGATTACAAAAACAAATTTGATAAATAATGATAAAGGTAGGCATGTCCTACCTTTTCTTTTATGTTAAGATAAAGTTCATAATTAATTCATATAGAATTGTTATATTAATCATGTCAGATGAAGACAATATAATAAACAAGTATAAGTGACCCCTCTCCCAAAAATTCACTTATACGCAAAAGAGGAACGCGTGTTCCTTTTTTTGTTTAAAAATGATAAATTTATTGTTGCAATAAATATTTAATATTGATAAAATAAGAAAGGGCAATACAGTGTCTTCCATAGGAAGGCACTTTTTATTTTTATAGATACTAGAGGAGGATAGAAAATGGCTAAATACATATTTGTAACTGGTGGAGTTGTTTCAGGTCTTGGTAAAGGTTTAACAGCTGCATCTTTAGGAAGAATTTTAAAACAAAGAGGACAAAAAGTCTTCATGCAAAAATTAGATCCATATATTAACGTTGATCCAGGAACAATGTCACCTTATCAACATGGGGAAGTCTTTGTAACTGCAGATGGGGCAGAAACAGACTTAGATTTAGGACACTATGAAAGATTTATTGATGAACAATTAAATAAAAACTCATCAATTACAACAGGTAGAATTTATAGTAACGTTATTTCAAAAGAAAGACGTGGAGATTATTTAGGAGCTACTGTACAAGTTGTTCCTCATATTACAAATGAAATTAAAGAAAGAATTTATGCAGCTGCACGTAGTTCTAAAGCAGATATTGTTATTACTGAAATTGGTGGAACTACAGGAGATATCGAAAGTTTACCTTTCATCGAAGCTATCCGCCAAGTAAGATTAGATTTAGGGTATGAAAATACCGTTTATATTCATACAACTTTACTTCCATACATTGGAGCAAGTCATGAAGTAAAAACAAAACCAACACAACATAGTGTTAAAGAATTAAGAGGTTTAGGTATTCAACCAGACTTTATTGTTTGTCGTAGTGAACATCATATTGAAAAAGAATTAAAAGATAAGATTTCTTTATTTTGTAATGTACCAACACAAAATGTTATTTCAAACTATGATGTAGAAAACTTATATGAATTACCACGCATGTTGTTAGATCAAAAAATGGATGATTTAGTATTACAACATCTTCAAATCAATGCACCAGCAGCGCATATGGATGAATGGGATGCTTTAGTTAACCGTGTTAAAAACTTAAACCAAGAATTAAATATTGCGTTAGTTGGAAAATATGTTCAATTGCCTGATGCATATTTATCAGTTAACGAAGCTTTAAGACATGCAGGATATTATGTGAACAGTGTTGTTAATATTGATTTTATTAATTCAGAAGAATTAAATAAAGAAAATGTAGCAGAAAGATTAAAAGATGCCGATGGTATCATTGTTCCAGGTGGATTTGGTGATCGTGGTATTGCTGGTATGATTGATGCTATTGAGTATGCACGTACAAATAATGTACCACTTTTAGGTATTTGTTTAGGTATGCAATTAATTACTATTGAATATGCTAGAAATGTATGTGGTATTAAAGATGCTAACTCATTAGAATTTGATGAATTATGTAAAAATCCAGTGATCAACTTAATGTCTGACCAATCTTTAGAAGATATGGGAGGTACACAAAGATTAGGTGATTATGAATGTCAATTAAATCCAGGGACACAAGCAGCACGTCTTTATGGGAAAGAATTAATTAAAGAAAGACATCGTCATAGATATGAATTTAATAATAACTATAAAGATGTTTTAGTTGAAAATGGTTTAAAAGTTGCGGGATTTAACCCGGAAAGAAATCTTGTAGAAATTGTTGAAATTGAAGATCATCCTTACTATGTAGGGTGTCAATTCCATCCAGAATTTACTTCAAGACCAAACCGTGCACAACCTCTATTCCAAGGTTTAATTTCAGCGGCACATGATCGTAAATATAATAAATAATAAAAAGAAAGCAATATCGAAAGATATTGTTTTTTATACAAAAAAGGAGATTGTTTTTTACAATCTCCACTTTTTTTATTTCTTAGGTAATTTAAATGAACTCTTTAATGAAACGATTCTATTAAATACAAAATGATCAGATGTAGAATCTTTTGTATCAATACAGAAATATCCATTTCTTACAAATTGGAACGAATCACCAGGTTTGTATTTTTCGATAGCTGGTTCAACATAACAATCATCAATAACAGTTAATGAATTAGGATTTAAGTTTAAAGATCCATCTTCATTATAAACACCTTTTTCTTCATCAACTAAGTTTTCATATAAACGTGCTGTTACTTTCTTACAATAATGAACAGGAACCCAATGAATTGTACCTTTTACTTTTCTACCAGTGAATCCTGTACCGTTTTTAGTAATAGGATCATAAGTACAATGAACAACAGTTACTTTTCCATTTTCATCTTTTTCAAAATCAACACATTTAACGAAATAAGCATTCATTAAACGAACTTCATTTCCTGGAAACAATCTAAAATATTTTTTAGGTGGTTCTTCCATAAAATCATCACGATCAATCCATAATTCTCTTTCGAATGGAACTTTTTCATAACCTAAATCAGGATTTTCCATGTTGACCATCGCATCTAAATATTCAACTTGTCCTTCAGGATAGTTATCAATAACTAATTTAATAGGATCTAAAACAGCCATCACACGAGGTGCTTTTGGTTTTAAATCATTACGAATACAATATTCTAACATTGCATAATCATTTGAAGAATTACTTTTTGTAACACCAACTAATTCCATAAAAGATTTAATTGATTCAGGTGTAAATCCTCTACGTCTTAAAGCGGCAATTGTGACTAATCGAGGATCATCCCAACCATCAACAATACCTTCATCAACTAAACGTTTAATATAACGTTTTCCTGTAATAACATTTGTTAAATAAAGTTTGGCGAATTCAATTTGTTTTGGTGGATGTTCATAACCAATTTCTTGAACGACCCAATCATATAAAGGACGATGATCTTCAAATTCAAGAGTACATATTGAATGAGTAATTCCTTCAATAGCATCTTCAATTGGATGGGCAAAGTCATACATTGGATAAATACACCATTTATCTCCTGTGTTATGATGTGTCATTCTGGCAACACGATAAATAATAGGATCACGCATATTGATATTTGATGAAGCCATATCAATTTTAGCTCTTAATACTTTTGAACCATCTTCAAATTCACCATTTTTCATTCTTTCGAATAAATCTAAGTTTTCTTCGATTGAACGATTACGATATGGAGAATCTTTACCAGGTTCTGTTAAAGTACCACGGTATTCTCTAATTTGTTCAGGACTTAAATCACAAACATAAGCTTTTCCTTTCTTGATTAAAAGAACAGCTGCTTCATACATTTGATCAAAATAGTTCGATGCAAATTTGATATCACCATCATATTTAGCTCCTAACCATTCTACATCTGAAACAATACTTTCTACGAATTCTGTTTTTTCTTTCATTGGATTTGTATCATCGAAACGTAAATTGAATGTTCCATTATATTTTTTAGCTAATCCATAATTTAATAAGATTGATTTAGCATGCCCAATGTGTAAATAACCATTTGGTTCAGGAGGGAAACGTGTCGCAATTTTTGCGTATTTTCCTTCCTCTAAATCTTGATCTATAATTTTTTCAATAAAATTTTTACTTACTACTTCTTCTTTATCCATAGGAAGTCCTCCCATAATTTTTATATGTTTTAGTTTACCATATTTTCCTTGATTATAAAACATCCAATACTTCATAAATTAGAAAATATGTGCTAGAATGTTTGCGGAAGGTGATAACATGTTTAGAATAGGACAATCAATTGATATTCATCAATTAGTAGAAGGAAGAGATTTATATATTGGCGGTGTAAAAATTGATCATGATAAAGGGTTGCTAGGACATAGTGATGCAGATGTCTTATTACACGCTATTATTGAAAGTATTATTGGGGCGTTAGGTCTTGGTGATATTGGAAAACATTTTCCTGATACAGATCCTCAATATAAAGGAATTTCTTCAATGGTTTTATTGGAACATTGTTATCAACTGATGAACCAAGAAGGTTTTGAGATCAATAACCTTGATAGTATTATTATGTGTGAGGCACCTAAGATGGCACCTCATATTCAAAAAATGAGAGAAAATGTTGCAAGTAAATTACATTGTGATGTCAGTCAAATCAATATCAAAGCAACGCGTGGAGAAAAGCTAGGGTTTGTTGGAAGACAAGAAGGTATGGTAGCTCAAGCGGTTGTTTTATTAAGAAAAAAAGGAGTATAGAAATGGCAAAAGTAAGAACAAGATTTGCACCAAGTCCAACAGGATATATGCATATCGGTAACTTAAGAACAGCGTTATATGAATATTTAATCGCTAAACATGATCATGGAGATTTTATTTTAAGAATTGAAGATACTGATCAAGAAAGAGAAGTTGAAGGTGCTGTTGATATGATCTATAAAGTTATGGATCAAACAGGATTAGGTTATGATGAAGGACCTAATAAACCAGGAAAGGTGGGACCTTATGTTCAATCTGAAAGATTAGCTATTTATAAAGAATATGCTGATAAATTAGTTGAATTGGGGGGAGCTCATTATTGTTTCTGTGATGAAGAAACAATCAATAAAGCAAAAGAAGAATCTGATAATGAAGAATTAGGATACATTGATCCATGTAAACATCTTTCTTTAGAAGAAGCAAAACAAAGAATCGCTAATGGCGAAAAATATGTAGTAAGACAAACAATTCCAAGTACAGGAATTACTTCTTTTGAAGATGAAGTTTATGGACATATTGAAGTAGAAAATGCGGGACTTGCTGAAGGTGTTTTATTAAAAAGTGATGGTTATCCAACATATAACTTCGCAAATATCGTAGATGATCATTTAATGAACATCACTCATGTTGTAAGAGGAAATGAATATTTATCTTCAACACCTAAATATAATTTAATCTACCAAGCATTTGGATGGGATGTACCATCATATATCCATTGTCCACCTGTTATGAAAGATGAAAAACATAAATTATCAAAACGTAATGGGGATGCATCTTATCAAGATTTAATTAATAAAGGTTTCTTAAATGAAGCAATCTTAAATTACATTGCTTTACTTGGATGGTCACCTGAAGGTGAACAAGAAATCTTCTCGTTAGATGAATTAATTGAAGCATTTGATGTAAAACGTATTTCTAAATCTGGAGCTATTTTTGATATAAATAAATTAAAATGGATCAATAGCCAATATATTAAAAAATTAGATACAAAACAATTAACAAAATTATGTTTGCCATTTTTACAAGAAGCTTATGATTTAAGCAATAAAAGTGAAGAATGGATTGAAAAATTAGTAGAAGTGCATAGAGATCATATTTCTTGTGGTGAAGAAATTGTTGAACAAGTTAAACTATTCTTTGAAGATGAAATTCATTTAGAAGAAGAAGCAGTTGAATTTATGAAAGATGAAGCTATTCCAAATACATTAGCTGTATTTAAATCTAAGGTTGAAGAATTAGCTGAAGAAGATTTTAAACAGGATCAAATCTTTGCTTGTATTAAAGCAACTCAAAAAGAAGCAAAAGCAAGAGGAAAAATGTTATATATGCCTTTACGTATTGTGACAACTGGTATTATGCATGGTCCAGATTTAGCAGCTTCTATGGAATTATTAGGAAAAGATAAAGTATTAAAACGATTAGGATAAGCGAATTTCTTATCCTTTTTTGTATTTTTTACCTGATAAGCGTTTTCTATTGCTTTTTTTTTAATGAAGGAATAAGATATTTTACAAAAGCATGGTACTTTTCACAAAAATGTCACAATTAGATGATATAATGATAGGGAAAGGAGTGAGATAATGACACAAATAATGAAAAAGAAAATCATCAGTGTTGTTTTAGGTTTTTTTGTTGTTGTCAGCACTCTTTTTACAATTCTTGCTTTAAATATCACACCAGTGACATTGAAAAGAGATATATTTGAGTATGAATATGGATCTGTTATCTCGAACAATCCAGCGGATTATGTCAATGCCAATGAAAGTGTTATTAATGAAGTAAAACTTAATTTCTCTAATTTAAAAAATGAAATTGGTTTGTATAAAGTATCAGCAATTTATGCAGGTGTTGAACTTCCATTTTATATTAAAATAAAAGATACTACAAAACCGGTTTTTACGTTGAAACAAGTTGTTTTTAATATCAATGTCAATGAAAAGATTGCAGCATTGAATTTAATTGATAAAGTAGAAGATCAATCAGATACGATGGCTTATTTCTTACAAGAAGATGGAAGTAAAACAGAAACACTACAATTTAATAAAAAAGGTTCTTATATTGTTGATATTGTTGTAGCGGATGTTGTAGGAAACCAAGCATCGAAATTACGCGCAAAAATTGTAGTTGGACATTTAGGAAATCATCCGACTTTAGAAGGAATTAATGATGTTGAGATTGTTCAAGGAACGCACTTTGATATCATGGAAGGCGTCAGTGCCAGTGATGGTAATGGAAATGATATTACGCATCAAATTAAGATTTTAAAGAACACGGTGAATCCCGATGAAGTTGGTACATATGAAGTGATTTATTCTGTTACAAATAGTCAAGGAAATAATATTCAAAGAACTAGAAAAGTTGAAGTTATAAAAAATGAAAGTGAGAAGAAATCGTGATAATTACTATAGGAATGTTATTAATATGCATTGGAATTTATGTTGTAATCAATTTTATTGATCAAAGTGATGATAAAAGTAGTTTAGCTATTAAATATGGAGCATTTTATCCAGCAAAGATTGAATATAAACAAGAATATTGGCGTTTTTTAACTGCAAATTTTGTACATGTTGATTTTATTCATCTTTTTATGAATTGTTATGCACTGTATTATTTAGGCGGTACTTTTTTTGAAAGACTTTTAGGGACATTTCCTTATATTTATTTAATTCTGGTTTCGGGAATTGCTTCTTATATTGTGACCTATCTTTATAGTAAAAAAGATGTACGTTATCAAAATACAATTACTTTAGGAGCAAGTGGTATTTTCTATGGCTTTTTAGGGGCGATTGTAACACTTGGTGTGGTTTTTAAAGGACCTTATCTTATGATTTTAAAAAACTTTATGGCTGTCATAGCAATTAATGTTGTCTTTACTCTTGTAGATAAAAGTGTATCTAAAACAGGACATTTAGGAGGCTTCATTGGTGGTATTTTGGCGATGCTTGTCCTCATTGGAAGTGGCGTATGCGGTTATTAATTGATGGTGATGCCTGCCCGAATCGAAAAGAAGTTATTGAACTTGCGTTACATTATGAAATAGAAACATTTTTATTTATTGATTTTGCTCATGATATTGAGGATGAACGTATTTACATTGTAAGATGTGAAGTAGGGAAAGATAGTGTGGATCAAATGATTTTATCTTACATACAAGCAGGTGATTTGTTGATTAGTCAAGATTATGGATTAGCAAGTCTTGCTTTATTAAAAGAAGCTCTTGTATTACATGTTTCAGGTAAAAGAATTAGTGAAGATAATATCAATAATCTATTGATGTCTCGTTATTTAGGACATATTTCAAGAAAACAAAATAACCGAGTTAAAGGACCAAAAAAAAGAAATCAAAAAATATCGCATTATTTTTTAAGAGAACTCGAAAAAATATTTATAGAATATAAAAATGGGATTAGTCAAGAAGACTAATCCATTCTTTTTATTTTCCAGAATCTCCATAGTTTTTTAGAACACGGGCACTTGGATCATCCACATCACAGTTTTCCCATCCTTTATTTGGCATCCAAAAATCTTTGATCCATTTTCCTTGTTGTGGGAAGAATGATTCAAAAATATCACGGTACATTAATGATTCTTTTGTAAATGGTGTACAGTATGAGTATTTTTCTTTTGCCTTTAAAACATCTTCATCATTGTATTTGTCATCGGCTAAATCCTTTAGGTAATCAACCATTGAATGACCTACGGCATCTGAGAAGGCAGCTTTTTCTCTAAAGAGAATATCGTGTGGTAAATAATCTGTTTCTTCAAAAGCATGACGTAATAAGTATTTACCTTTATTGTAAACATTCATTTTTTTTGCAGGGTCAATAGACATAGAATAATCAACAAAGTCTACATCTGCAAAAGGAACGCGTCCTTCTAAAGCGTGTGCAGAGATACAACGATCTGCTCTTAAAACATCATACATATAAAGTTCTTTAATTCTTTTGCTTGCTTCTTCTTGAAATGCTTTTGGACTTGGTGCAAAGTCTGTATATTTATATCCGAAAAGTTCATCAGAAACTTCGCCGGTCATGATAACTTTAATATCTGTATTTTGGTGAATATATTTACATAAAATATACATAGCCATACTTGCACGAATGGTTGTGATATCAAATGTTTCAAGATGGTAAATAACTTCTTTTAAATGTTGATATAAATCTTCTTTGTTCATAATGACTTCAGTATGTTCAGTTCCTAAATAATCGGCGACTTGTTTAGCATATTTTAAATCGATTGGATCACTTTCCATTCCAATAGCGAAAGTACGGATTGGTTGGTTAGATAATCTTTGTCCAATGGCACAAACAAGAGAAGAATCAAGGCCACCACTTAATAAATAACCAATTGGAGCATCTGACATAAATCTTTTTTCAACGGCTTTTTCAAGTTTTGTTTTTAAGTTTTTCGCAATTGTTTCTAAATCATCATCAACAATTGTTTTAGGATCACTTAAATCGTTATAACAAATAAATTGTCCATCTAAATAATAATGTCCTGGTGGAAAAGGCATAATATCATCACATAGATCAAATAAAGCTTTTGCTTCTGAAGCAAAACAAATTTGATGTTCTTTTTTACTATAACCATAGAACATTGGACGAATTCCCATTGGGTCTCTTGCGGCCATAAGCTGTTTTGCTTTGGTATCATAAAGAACCATCGCAAATTCTGCATCTAAATATTTACATAAGATTTCAATTCCATATTGATCATAAAGAGGAATTAAAACTTCGCAGTCACTTCCTGATTTAAAAGTATACTCTTTTGATAATTTATTTTTTAATTCTGGATAGTTATATATTTCTCCATTACATACTAAAGTACAATCTTTGTAAACAAAAGGTTGATTTCCATTTGTTGATAAATCCATAATTGACAAACGGTTAAATCCCCAAGTAATCCCGTTACTTACAGAGATATGTTGATGATCAGGACCACGATAAGCGGCTTTATCTAAAGCATCATTAAATTCCTGTAATTTAAATTCTTCACTTCCTACGACTAAAAAACCACACATTTTTAATATCCCCCTTATAATTAAAAAATCGCACAGAATGTGCGAGTATCGTGTAACATATAAATCCAAAAGATATACATGGTACGGAAAATACTTCTAAGAGTACTCGATACCCGCTAGTTGTAACATAACTAGAAACGTTCTAGCCTACTTGCTTTTGCTTTCGGTAGACAGCTCAAAGGTGTTCTTCATATTTTTGTTCACTACTAGACTCACACCATCTTCTAGCTCGCTTAAGTTTCGTAAAAATACTACTCTCCTTGTCATTGCTTTTGACTTGGTTACAGTATAGTATAATTTATAAATAAAATCAATAATAAATATTTAATGTGATAAAAAATAATCGACTTTATACAATAGAAAAGAGGAAAATGAAACAAATTTGAGACAAAAAAAGAAATAAAATGATGTATAATGGTAACATCTAAAAGTAGATGAAGTACAAGGAGTGGAAAAATGACAAAAGACATTCATATGTTAGTAAGTATGATCAATATGAAATTAAGAGACGATGACATGAAATTAGTACATGTTCTTTCTATTTATGATTTAAAAGAAGATGAATTCTTAAAAAGGTTAGATGAAAATGATTATTTTTATGATGAAATGACAAACCAAATTAAAACAAAATAATTGTTTTATCGAAGATAAATGATATAATGGGAATACTAATACGGAGGGAATTTAAAATGTTAAAATTAGAAGATTTTCAAGCGGCTAAAAAAAGAGTTGATGAAGTCATCTTACCAACTCATTTAATACATAGTGAAGCATTTTCTGAAGAAAGCGGCAATGATGTATATATCAAACCTGAAAACTTACAAAAAACAGGAGCATTCAAAATTAGAGGTGCCTACAATAAAATTATGAAATTAGATGATGAAGCAAAGAAAAAAGGGTTGATTGCTTCTTCGGCTGGAAATCATGCACAAGGTGTAGCTTATGCAGCAAAAAAATTAGGGGTCAAAGCAACAATTTGTATGCCAGCACATACACCTTTAATTAAAGTGGATGCAACAAAAGCACATGGAGCTGATGTTGTTTTATATGGTGAAGCTTATGATGAAGCTTATGAAAAAGCGGTAGAATTACAAAAATCTGAAGGTTATACTTTTGTTCATCCTTTTGATGATGAAGATGTTATGGAAGGCCAAGGAACAATTGCTTTAGAAATCATGGAAGAACTTCCAGATGTTGATTATATTCTTGTACCTATTGGTGGTGGAGGATTGATTTCTGGTATTGCTTGTGCAGCAAAACAAATTAATCCATCTGTTAAAATTGTAGGGGTTGAACCAGAAGGAGCTGCAAGTGCGTTAGCGGCAGTTGAGGATGATCAACTTGTTAAGTTAAGTGAAGTAAGTACAATTGCTGATGGGACAGCGGTTAAACAAATTGGAGAAACACCATTTGAATATATTAAAAAATATGTTGATGAAATTGTTACGGTAAGTGATTATGAACTAATGGAAGCGTTCTTAATACTTGTTGAAAAACATAAATTAATTGCTGAAGGATCTGGTATTTTATCACTTGCAGCATTAAAGAAATTACATTGTAAACGTAAAAAAGTTGTATCACTTATTTCTGGTGGAAATATGGATGTAATGACAATTTCTTCAATGATCAATAAAGGACTTATTTCAAGGGGTAGAATCTTAACATTCTCTGTACAATTACATGATATTCCAGGCCAATTAGAAATTGTATCTCGATTATTAAATGAATGTAATGCAAATGTTATTGGTGTTGAACATAACCAATTTAAAAACTTTGCACGTTTTTCAGAAGTAGAATTAAGGGTTACTTGTGAAACAAATGGTGAAGCGCATATTCAAATGATTGTTGATAAATTCAAAGAAAATGGATATACAATTGTAAAAATTAACTAAGCAATCGAAAGATTGCTTTTTTTATACTCTTTTTTATATCTATTCATCATCTAAAATGAGGAGGATTATATTGTGAAAAGAAAAATAGAATAATTTTTTAAGCAGTTTATAGTTTTAAAAACAAAAAAATTAAGAATTATTATAGTGATTGGTTTAGTTGTGGGAGCTGAAAAGCTAATATTTTGTGATTTCCAACAAAGTGAATTAATACTTAAATTTGATACAATCAATGTTGAATTGGGGTAAACTGTACCGACTAATATAGATGGCTATTTAGATAAAAATAAGCTAAGTAATAAAGTTGTTAAAAAAATCATTAAGAAAACTAAAGAAAAGGACAATTTCAAGTATGTGAAAGTTATCAATAAAGATGAAAATGGAAAAGTTATTTCTAAAGAGGAAAAGGACTATCCTGAAGTTGGTAATTATGAAATGTATTTTATATACGGAAATGAAGCGGCTACAATAAAAGTAATTGTCAAAGATACAACAAAACCGAAAATTAAAGCACCTACTAGTATTGATATCTTTCAATATACGGATTTATCAACATTCAATTTTGATGAACTGTTAGAGAGTATGGATGATAGTGATGTTAAAGATTGGATTGTTAATACATCTAAAGTTGATGTGAATACAGTTGAACTTATAAACTGAAGGTTTCTATTCAAGATAAATACAAAAATAAAGTGTCAAAGAAATTAAAAGTAAATATAGTATAGGCTCTTGAAGTTGCTGAAGGAGAAGTTTCAGTTACTGAAATTATTACAGATGAAAATGGAAATAAGAAAATTGTTATCACTAAAAAATCTAACAATCAAGTTTCTAAAACTGATGTGATAGTGTCTACATCACCTGTATCTAACACAGGAACTGTTAAGAGTGATACGATTAACACAAAACCAACAACAAACACTGGAAGTAGTACACTTGCTTCTGGCAACAATTCATCTGGATCAAGCAATTAAATTCTATCAATAGTGGAAACAGTTCAAGCAATCCGAACACCTCTAATACAAATAGCGATTCAAACAATACAGCTAAAGCATCAACACCAGCCCGTGATGAAACAGTTACTACAGGCTATAAATGTTCTTGTGGTGAAATGAAATAAATTTTTAAACAATCAAAACAATTTATATGGGCATTATTTAAACTATTTGAATTCTGACAATATTAGGATCATCCCCAGATATTTCATTGGAATTGTCTTTTACAGTTTGATCTTTAACAAAAGATAACAAATATTTAATTATGTAAATCCTAATCAAAAAAGATGGAAGATTGCAGTAATTCCATCTTTTTCTTATGAAAATAGTTCTAATAGAATTACACAAAAAAAGTCAATAGATTTTAAAAATAGACGTGTTAAAATGATAGTATAGAATTGT
>ERZ773210.180-NODE-180-length-80182-cov-4.236849_pt1 | contig 80182 bp, 52 predicted proteins | sample MGYA00580528_ERZ773210 | MGnify/ENA primary metagenome ERZ773210 (study PRJEB29015, sample SAMEA2737769) | human gut metagenome | biome: human gut; feature: human-associated habitat; material: faeces | place: China | collected 2012 ...
TGCAAGGGCGGCTGCTCACGCAACGCTTGCAACGCTTTCCCGTGGCCACTTTGACGAAGATGTTCAGGAGCTGGGCGATTATTTTGCAGAAGGCTTGGATAAGATCGATGCCATCACTGAAGTTCGTGGCATGGGCTTAATGATCGGTGCCGACCTTGAAGAAGGCATTGATGCTAACCTGGTAGTAGCAAAAGGTCTCGATGAAGGCTTCCTTTTGAATGCAACTGGTCCTCATACGCTGCGCTTCTTGCCTCCGCTGATTGTTACGCGCAAAGAAATCGATCAGCTTTTAGCTGCATTGCCTGGCATGATTGATGCGGTACGCAATGGTTGGACTCCTGATGCTGAAGAGGAAACTCCCGCAGAAGAAGACACTGAATTCTTGGCTCAGTAAATACGATTTGTACGGTTTGTTGCAATAGATCAAGTAAATTCACCTCAAAGAAAGGGTTGTACGATGGCAAAGGAAAAATGCGTTCTCGCCTATTCAGGCGGCTTGGATACAAGCGTATGCATTAAATGGCTTCAGGACGAAAAGAACCTGGATGTTATTGCAGTTGTTGGCGAAGTTGGCCAGGAGCACGAAGGCCTTGAAGAAGTAAAGCAGCGTGCATTGGCAACAGGTGCAATTGATTGCATCATCGCAGACATGCGTGAAGATTTTGCGGCAGATTACCTGTCCAAGGCTCTGTATGCAAATGCTCACTTCGAGAATAAATACCCTCTGGTATCTGCGCTTTCTCGTCCTTTGATTTCTAAGTATCTGGTTGATACTGCTCACAAGTATGGTGCTAAGTATGTTGCTCATGGTTGCACGGGCAAGGGCAATGACCAGGTTCGCTTCGAAACCTCTATTCAGGCACTTGATCCTACTTTGGAAATTATTGCTCCTGTTCGTGAGTGGGATATGCATACCCGTCAGGAAGAAATGGACTGGGCAGAGGCTCATGGCGTACCAGTTCCTACCACTAAGTCCAAGCCTTACTCTATTGACGACAACCTGTGGGGTCGTGCTATTGAATGCGGCGTTTTGGAAGATCCAATGAATCGTCCTCCACTGGATATTTACACCATGACTACTGATCCTGAAAAGGCTCCTGATGAGGCAACTGAAATCACCATTGAATTCAAGGCTGGCTTGCCTGTTGCTATCGATGGTGAGCAGATGAGCTATCTGGACATTATTGCTAAGATGAACGAGATTGCTGGCGCTAACGGTTTTGGTCGCATCGACATGATTGAAAACCGTATGATCGGCGTTAAGTCTCGTGAATGCTACGAAGCACCTGGCGCTCTTGCTTTGATTGAAGCTCATCGCGGTCTTGAGGATATGTGTCTCGAGCGCGAAGTTCTGCGCTACAAGCTTCATATTGAGCATGACTGGGCGACGTTGGTTTATAACGGTCAGTGGTTCTCACCTTTGAAGCATGCTATGGACGCATTTTTGACCACTACTCAGCAGTGTGTAACTGGTCTTGTTCGCTTGAAGTTCTACAAGGGCACCTGCACGGTTACGGGCCGCAAGTCTGATTTCTCTCTGTATGATTATGGTCTGGCAACGTATGACGCAGCAGACACCTTCAATCATCAGTCTGCAAAGGGCTTCATTGATCTGTATGGCTTATCTACGCGTGTTTGGGCTAAGAACCGTCGTGAGCAGGGTGTAACTGACGGCGAATAATGTGACCAATGGTCAGGTCATTCGTTATTCGGAACTGACCTTTTCCAGAGAGTTCTAGGAAGATGGTATTGCTCTAGGTTTATGTATCGGCAGCGACTTTTCGGTCGCTGCCTTTTTTATTTAGGTTGAATTATTGGTTTTGTAAGGTTCGTGGCAGGTGCCTGTATAATAATTCGAGGTATTATGAAGCAACGCAAAATAGGTTTTATAGTTAAAGCTTGTTTCTAAGATATTTAAGGAGTGTTCTTAATGGCGAACCCAATTGCTGGTTGGTATCCCGATCCGTCTGGTGATACAACAAAACTTCGCTGGTGGGATGGAAATCAGTGGACCGATAATTATGCTGATGCAGTTATCCCTCAGCAACATCCTGCTCAGCCACAAATGCCTCAGTCTCAGTCTCAGCCAGCTGCGCAGCCACAGCAGGCGCCTCAGGGATATTCTCAGCAACCTCAAGGATATGCCCAGCCTCAGGGTTATGGTCAGCAGGCTCCTCAGCAGCCAGGGCAAATGTATGCGCAGGCTCAAAACCCTGCATCAACTGATGATACTCTGCGTCTTATTGCTTTTATTCTTGCGATTATCTCTACCGTTTCGGTATGTTGGGCCATTATCCCTCTCGCTTGGATGATTCCCATGACCGTTCATTGCTGGGGAATTTATAAAAGGACGAAGCCTAACACAACAGCCTTTGGTGTATGCACGCTCATTTTCTTGAACTTGATTGGCGGTATTTTGCTGCTTGTTTCAACGCGTGAGCGCTAAGAGGTGTCAACTAAGGCACGTTTAGGCGCGCCAGCAAAGATGAGCTAAGGTGCGTTAACGGAAAGCTGTCGATTTATTGCCGATGTAATAAAGTGGCTAACAAGAGATGTACCCAAGGAGTAATCAGCCCAGGAGGTCATTTTGAATAGTTCTGGCAGCTTGAGAGCAAACAGTAACTTCAGGGCAACTATTTAAGAAAGGTAGTTTCCATATGGCATTATGGTCAGGTCGTTTTGAAAAGGGAGTAAGCGAATTCACTCAGGAATTCGGCGCTTCACTGCCCGTTGATAAGGCAATGTATCATCAGGATATTGCTGGCTCTCGTGCTCATGCACGCATGTTGGCAGCGCAGGGTGTTATTTCTCAAGAAGATGCTGACGCTATTGTTTCTGGCTTAGCTGAAATCGAGAAGACTATCGAAGAGGGCAATTTCGTTTTCGACATTAACGACGAAGACATTCACATGTCCATAGAAAAGGTGCTCACTCAAAATATTGGCGATGCGGGTGCACGTCTTCATACGGGTCGTTCTCGTAATGACCAGGTTATTACCGATACACGCCTCTATGCAAAAATGCTTGCAGAGGACTTGATGCATGATGTTAATTCGCTGCGTGCTGCTCTTATCAAGGCTGCACGCGAAAATATGGGCACCATTCTTCCTGGCTATACTCACATGCAGCATGCTCAGCCAGTATTGCTTTCTCATCATTTCATGGCGTACTTCTGGATGTTTACTCGCGACTTTGCGCGACTGAAGCAGGCTTATGATGCAGCAAATGTTAATCCTTTAGGTTCGGCTGCTTTGGCTGGCACTACCTATCCGCTCGATCGTGCCATGACTACCGAAGAATTGGGATTTGCTTCTATGATTCCTAATTCTCTTGATGCGGTATCCGATCGTGACTTCTTGCTTGACTTGGATTATGCCTGCTCAGTAGCTATGATTCACCTGTCTCGTTTGTCTGAAGAAATCATTTTGTGGTCAACTTCAGAATTCGGTTTCATTACCTTGGCAGATGAGTATTCAACAGGATCTTCCATCATGCCTCAGAAGAAAAATCCTGATTTCGCTGAATTGATTCGCGGTAAATCGGGTCGTGTCGTAGGCGACCTTATGGCGCTTCTTACCACTATGAAGAGCCTTCCTCTTGCTTATAACAAAGACCTTCAGGAAGATAAAGAAGGCGTTATTGATGCCTGCAAGACTCTGCACGATTGCTTGGTGTGCATGGAGGGCATGATTTCTACCATGAAGATCAATGCCGATGCTATGCGTGCTCAGTCAAAGAAGGGCTATCTTGCCGCAACGGACGTGGCTGACTATCTTGCTAAGAAGGGTTTGCCTTTCCGTAAGGCTCACGAAATCGTAGGTCATCTGGTGCTACTTTGCGATAAGCGCGGCTGCGATTTGGATGACTTGTCTCTGGAAGACTTTAAGAATGCTTCTGATTTGTTTGAGGCTGATATTACTGGTGCACTTGATTTGGAATCCATCGTTGCGGCTCGTACCACGTATGGCGGAACGGGTAATTCTGTGGTTGCAGACCAGATTGAGTTGGGTGCGCAGAAGCTTGCCGACGATGAGGCCTTGTTAAGCGAGTAGTTTCTAAGAGGGCACTGACGATCCTCGTTCAACTTAAAACAAAACCGTTTGTTCTAGGGAACAAACGGTTTTTTCTTTGTAACGACTCATCGTGTTGGTAAAACCTTTGCTGTTTTTGGTGGCTTTAGTGAAAATGGGGCAATTAAATTTGCCGAAGACGTGAAATTCATTTGTGGCGTACGTGAAAACAGTATACCCTCACGTTCCTTCACGAGGCACTTTGTTCAGAGAGTGTTAAAATACTCTGAACTGTAGTTTGGAGGTAGTATGGTTTCACGAGCCAGAAGGTCTCGGCATTCAGCTCGCAAGGAGCGTGCCGGATTCCGCTTGGGAATCGTCGGTGTAGTTATTGCTGCAATTTTGGGAATTGGCTGTTTGGGAACAGCTGCTGTTTGCTTTGCTTGGTTGCAGGATTTGCCAGATTATACCGATGCTTCAGCGTACAACGTAGCTGAAAAAACAAAGGTGTATGCAAGTGATGGTACGACGTTGCTTGCGGAACTCTACTTAGAGAATCGCGATCCTATTGAGCTGGGCGAAATGGGCGACTATGTAACGAAAGGTACCGTCGCTACAGAAGACGAACGTTATTACGACCACAACGGTGTAGACCTTTGGGGTATTGCTCGTGCAGCATGGGTAAATATTACGGGCACTGGTCATGAAGGTGCTTCAACAATTACTCAGCAGTTTGTTCGTAATACAATTTTGGCAGATGAAATGCAGGAATCTACGCTTAAGCGTAAGGTTCGCGAAGCATATATTGCTATTCAGATTGAACAAATGTATACGAAGGATGAAATCCTTCAGATGTATTTGAATACCATTAACTATGGTCAAGGTGCTTATGGCATTCAGGCAGCTTCGGAATTATATTTCTCTAAAAACGCCAAGGATCTAACTATTGCCGAGGCGGCAACGCTTATCGGCATTCCTCAGGCTCCAACCTACAACAATCCTATCGACAATCCTGATAATTGTCTGGAACGTCGTAATTTGGTATTAGATCGTATGCTTTCCAATGGCGTTATTTCTCAAGAAGAACATGACGCTGCGCAAGCTGAACCTATTACCCTAAACGTAACTATGTCTGATGCAGATGATGGCTTGTATCAGTACAAGTACTTCACAAGCTATGTTCGTGATACTTTGTTGCAAGATTACTCAAGTGATGAAGTATTTAAGGGCGGTTTGACTGTTGTAACCACGCTTGATGTTGACACGCAAAAGGCTGCAGAAGAAGCAGCGGACGCTAAGCTTTCTGGTTTGTCTGACAATCTCGAACTAGCTATGGTTGCGGTTGATCCCGATACCGGCTTTATTAAAGCGATGATTGGTGGTAGGGATTACGACACAAATGAGTTCAATTTGGCTACCCAGGCAGAACGTCAGCCAGGGTCTTCCTTTAAGACCTTTACGTTGTTGGCAGCGCTCAACGATGGCGTATCTCCTGAAACGAATTTGAATTGTACTTCCCACGTTAATATCGATGGTTGGGAAGTAGAAAACTACGGTGGCTCCAACTATGGCACCCGTTCTGTTGCAAGCGCCTTTGCGGTATCTTCCAATACCGGTTTTGCGGAGTTGTGTACAGAAATTGGTCCACAAAAAGTTGTTGATATGGCTAAAACCTGCGGAATCGAGCAGGAGCTTGAAGCTTATCCTTCCATTACGCTGGGCGCTCAAGAAGTAACTGTACGAGAAATGGCACAGGCATATGCAACCATTGCTAATGGTGGTACAAGGCACGAAGCTGTTTGCATCCAGAGCATTACTGATGCTTCAGGAAATACTATCTTTACCGCAGATACGACAGGCGAAAAGGTTCTGGAGACTTCTTTGACCCAGGCTGCAACTGAGGTTATGGAAAAGGTGGTAACTAATGGTACTGGTCGTGGTGCAGCGATTTCCAATGGTCAGCCTGTAGCAGGCAAGACTGGTACTTCAGAAAACTGGCGCGATAAATGGTTCTGTGGTATTACGCCTCAAATGTCAGTAGCAATTTGGATTGGTGGTCGTGAAGAAGTTCAGATGCCTTCCTATGTTGCCGCGGACGACGTATTTGGCGATTTCATGAGTACTGTTCTTGAGGGTGAGCCCATTGAGCAGTTCCCAACAACCGACGAAAAGCTTGAGTATACTCAGCACGACTTCGGTCATGGTGAAGGTACGGAAGGCGAAGCTCCTGAGCATGAAGGCGATACGGTTATGACTCCTGATGAGGAGACAACCGAAGAAGAAACCACAACAGAAGAAACCGAATCTGGTGGAGAAACAGGAGGCGATAGCACTCCAACTCCTCCTAGTGATGGCACTGGTGGTGGTGAAACCACTGATCCTGGTGGTGGTGAGACTACTGATCCTGGTGGTGGTGAGACTACTGATCCTGACGGCGGCGAAACCGAACCCACCGAATGATCTAGGTCTCTTCGCTAGTGGTGCGTTGCTTAGGTTTTGTGAAGGGACCTTGCATTCTGGTAACTTTTCGGTATTTAGCGGGTATTTGCGAGTAATACCTTATACACTTCTGCTTAAACGTTCTTGAACGTTCGAAAGGATTTTATGAAAGCGAAAGTACGTATTATTCTGGCAGCAATGTTTTGTGTGGCATGTTTAGCTGCTTTGGTTGGTTGTTCGGGCGAAAGCGCTGAGCAAAATGCTCAAACGCAAAATCGTCAATACATGTCTTCAGTGAACACCATTATGGATACCCTTAATACCAATATGGAAGAATTCGCTACTGCAGTAAAAGATGGCGAAGTAGTATCTCTTGATGCTCAGCTTGAAGCAGTAAATAAGTGCGTTGAGGATTTAAATGCGCTCACCCCTCCTGATGCTATGACAGAAATTCACAAATCATACGTTACGGGTGCAACTGAACTTCAAACTGCTTTGGCAGATTATGTTCAGTTGTACGAAGATGTAAAGGCTCCGCAAAGCGGTTCATTTGACTATTCCACTTACGATTCTCGTATTGCAGATATTCAGTCTCACTACGATGCAGGAATAGCTGCGTTGCAGGATGCAGACAGCAAGGCCCAGTCTGCGTAGAGTCTATTGAAAAGATAGTCTTAGGCGGCCATCGATCTGATGGCCGTTTCGCTATGTAGAGGATAGTGAATGGAACAAATAATAGATACAGAGATTACTAAGCCCGTCGTTGAATTATTGGCGCCAGCTGGAAATATGGCATGCTTGCATGCGGCAGTTCAAGCTGGAGCAGATGCCGTGTATCTTGGCGCAGGGCATTTTAATGCTCGTCGTGGAGCTGAAAACTTTACCTTTGAAGATTTAGCACAGGCATGCGACTACGCTCATTTGCGCGGGGTAAAGATCTATCTCACGCTCAATACCATCGTTCTTCCTTCAGAAGTGGAAGACGCTCTCGAGCTGGCACGTCAGGCATATCGCTGTGGCGTGGATGCTTTCATTGTCCAAGATATTGGTATTTCTCTTGAGCTTCGCCGTATTATGCCTGATTGTGAAGTGCATGTTTCAACTCAGATGAACACCCATACTGAAGATGGAGTGCAGGCGGCTGCTGCTCTAGGAGCATCGCGTGTAACGCTGGCTCGTGAACTTTCCTTTGAGGAGCTTGCGCGTTTGTCTGCAATCGCGCAAGAACTTGGAATGGAAGTGGAAGTTTTCGCACACGGAGCTTTGTGTATTTGTTATTCGGGGCAGTGCTTTATGTCTTCTATGGTAGGGGGCAGATCGGCGAATCGTGGTCGTTGTGCTCAGGCGTGTCGTTTGCCCTATACGCTGCATAACGTTGCGTTGCGCAAAACGCTTGATGCACCAGGTGAACACCTACTTTCCCCAAAAGATTTGTGCACTATCGATGTCCTTCCAGAGCTTATTTCTGCAGGTGCTACATCGCTTAAAATCGAAGGGCGAATGAAGTCTCCTGAATACGTTAAGAGCGTAGTGGGAGTATACCGTGCAGTCCTTAATCGTGCATTGGCCTGGCTAGAAGAGCAAAAGCGTGCAGAAATTGATTGCGGTAGTGTTGAAATGCCGCAAGGTGATCCGATCAATCCTCGTGCAACTGACGCTGAGCGCCAGATTCTTTCGGAGGCATTTTCTCGTGGGTTTACTACGGCGTATTTAGAGCGCCAGCGCGGTAACGAAATAATGAGTTATGGTCGTCCCAATAATCGCGGCATCTTTATAGGACGTGTAGCGCGAGTAAAGGACGGCAAAGTTTTCGTTGATCCAGAGCAGGAATTGCATGTGGGCGATGCCATTGAATTCTGGACCAATCGTGGACATTTTATACATACCATAGATTCGCTTTCTTTCGATAAATCAGGAAAAGCGGTGTTAAAGGTAGATCGCGCGGTAGGCAAGGGCGATCGTGTTTTCCGTGTACGCAATGCTGAAGCGGCGTTTGTTGATGATGAGCGAAAGCCAGCGGTTCCTGTTGCTGCAAAGGCAGAGCTTCATTTAGGGCAGCCTGCTAAGCTTTCTTTCGAGGCAAACAATGCTCTTTTGGGCACTTATGTTTCAGTAAGTGTTGAGGGGCCCGTAGTAGAGCAAGCCCGCACAAAAGCGCTTACAAAAGAAGAAGTGCAAGATCATATCGATCGAATGGGAACAACGCCATTTTGCTTGAAGCAGCTTGATATTACGCTTGATGAGGGTGTCGGCATGGGCTTTTCGACGCTTCACAAGTTGCGTGCGCGTGCAGCAGAACAGCTGGAAGCTGCCTTATTGGAGTCCTATCATGGACGCACGCTCGAGCGGGTAGCACAGCGTGTATATACAAATCCTGTTCGCACGAATTCCTGCAAAGTGGGTGTTTTGGCAACCAATCCTGCTTGTGCTCGTGCAGCGAAGCGCGCAGGCGCCGATTTTATTTATGTTCCAGCGCTTAATTATCGTCGTGGAGAGGCGGTAATTGCAGGACAGCTTTCGGGGACTGCAGAACAAGCAGGCTATCCCAAGCAGTGTATTCCTATTTTGCCTACGGTTTCTCATATGTTCGACGAAGAGCTACGCAATGGGTTTGATATTTGGAATCGCGTTCGCGAAGGAAAGCCTGTTGTGGTAGAAAACTTTGGCCAGTTGATTCATGCCCGCGAAATGGGTGCATTGCCAGAAGTGGGCCCTCATATTCCGATAACTAACAGGCTCGATTTGCAAGCCATGGCAGATCTAGGCGCTCAGCGTATTTGGCTCTCACCAGAACTTTCTTTGGTACAGATTGAAGAGCTAGGAGAAGTTTCTTCGGTTCCATTGGGTGTAACTATTATGGGTTCAAGCGAATTAATGATTACAGAACATTGTTTGCTTATGAGCCAGGGCCCCTGCAATCAGAAGTGCTCAACATGTTCTCGTCGCAAAAGCCCGCATCATTTGAAGGATCGCAAGGGTTACGAGATGCCCGTAATTACTGATGCGCTTGGTCGCAGTCATTTGTACAATGCGATTTCTCTTGATATTGCGCATTTGGTACCTGAACTTATTCATGCGGGTGTTTCGACTTTGATGGTGGATACAACCTTAATGAATGTGGCAGAAACGACTAAGAAGGTTCAGCGAGCAGTGCGTGCACGCGATATTGCCCTTAAGAGTGGCGATAAGGTTTCGAAAGCGGAAGGTGCAACATCGGGACATTTGTTCCGAGGAGTTTCGTAAGGAAGAGCTGGCGCAAGACCAAGGATAGGTATGAATCATCACATATTTCTTAATCGCAATGTCTATACAGAGGCATACCCATAAAGAATCTGAACAAGACCAGTTTGTATTGGCGACCCTTTCGGTTGGTTTGCTGTGCTAGAATTTTGCGAAGTTTTAAGAAAGAGGAATCATGATTTCACCTGAAGAACAGTTTCATATTATTCAGTCGGGCACGGCAGAAATTGTGCCTGAAGCTGCGCTTATGGAAAAACTAAAGCGTGGCAAGCCCCTTAACATTAAGCTTGGCGTAGATCCAACGGCACCCGATATCCATCTTGGTCATGCAGTGCCACTGCGTAAGTTGCGTGCTTTTCAGGATTTGGGCCATCAGGTAACGCTTATTATCGGTGACGGAACCGCTCTTATTGGCGATCCCTCTGGCCGTAATACGACGCGTCCTCAGCTTACGCGCGAGCAGATTAAAGAAAATGCTCAAACCTATGTTGATCAGGCATTTAAGATTCTCGATCCTGAAAAAACCACGCTTCGTTATAACTCTGAGTGGATTTTGAGCATGGATTTGGAGCAATTGCTCAAGATTGCTTCCAACTTTACGGTGGCACGTATCTTGGAACGTGACGATTTCCATAATCGTTATACCAATAACCAGTCCATCGCGCTTCATGAGTTCTTGTATCCCATCATGCAGGCATACGACTCGGTAGTAATTAAGGCTGATGTTGAACTTGGTGGTACCGATCAGCTGTTTAACTTGCTTGCTGGCCGTGAGCTTATGGAAAAAATGGGTATGGAACCTCAAGTTTGTCTTACCTTGCCTTTGCTCGAAGGTACCGATGGTGTAAGAAAGATGTCTAAGAGCTACGGCAACTACATTGGCTTGACCGATGAGCCTAACGATATGTTCGGCAAGGTTATGTCAATTCCTGATGAGCTGATGGTGAAGTACTATCGTTTGGCTTCTACGGTACCTGTTAACGAGATTGACAAGATTGAAGCAGGGCTTACTGCAGGAGAAATTCATCCTAATCGTTGCAAGCGTAATTTGGCTCAAAACATCGTTGCTGCTTACTATGACGAAGCTGCTGCCCAGGAAGCAGAAGCCGCGTTTGACAAGCAGTTTAAGAAGCATGAAATTCCCGACGATGTAGCGGAATTTGCTGCTGATTTAACGCCTAACGATGAAGGTTTGGTTTATCTGGCAAAGCTGATTTCTGATGCGGGACTTACCAATTCTACTGGTGATGCTCGTCGTATGATTGACCAGGGTGGCGTTAAAGTAAATGGTGAAGCTATTCCTGCTAAGACCTACAACGTAGCTCCTGAAATGCTTAAGGATGCCGTCGTTCAGGTTGGCAAGCGCAAGTTTGTTAGAATTACGACGCTCTAAATTACGACGTTATAACTAACGTCGTAATTCTCGTAAGAGACGGTATGACGCTGCGCGGAAACATCTTGAGTGCAGTTAGGGCTCCAGACAAAGCTCACGTAGCAAAATACGCTACGCTTTGCCTTCGCCCTATCTGCACTCAAAGTGTTTCCGCTCGCTGTTTTTACCAACTCTGAGATAAGTATTGCTTGTTTAGTTAGTCAGTTTCTCTTGTTGTTTTTACCAACTTGCATTAACTCTTTTTGAACGTATTGTTGCCGAATAGACCTTCGGTGATGCGACCAACTTCTTTTCCGTTTTCGTCAGTGACAATTTTGTCGCCAAAGATACCATCGCGCACTTCGTATTTTTGTCCACCATATTCAACTTTGGTATCTCCGAATACGCCTTGACGGGTTGATTCTACTTTTGAACCCCATCCATCATAAATAGTGGAGCCACCCCAGCTATTATTCTGCTGGTGATATGCTTTGCCGCCGACATATGTTGTTGAAAAGGAGTTTCCCCATGAGCTACCAAAGTAGCTCGAGCCACCACTGCCGCCAAATGATCCGCCAAATGATCCGCCTGAGTTCCCTCCGCTATAAGCGCCAGAGTAGCCACCGTTGTAGCTGGTGTTTGGGAGAATGAATTCGTTGTCGATAAATCGATAAGCGGCATATAACAATACTGCAATAATAACCAGGTAAAGTGCCGATTCTACTATCAACTGCGTTACAAGCGTCCAAATAGTAGCTTCATTCACGCCTTCAGCGACGTTCTGAGTAATCAAACCGATAATGTTGTTGTTAAGTTGAGCCATTACTAGTGCATAGCCAACGCACAGCAAGCAGATTGCGTATCCTACGCGTCTAGCTGTTTTCATGAAGCTGTGAATGGACTTGTGGGTCTTATTTGTGCCTTCATACCAGCGCAATTCGCATGCATTAACAACTACAAGTGCTACGAATAAGATGAGTGCAAAAAGAGGCAACGCACTAGTCGAAAGTATCACGCCAATAATTTGGAAGATGTTTGCAAAGAATCCGTTTAATGCGGGATTTAGTAAGGACATCAAGATAGAGCAGCATCCCAAGACAAGTGAAATCCAGCCTGTAATTCTTCCGATTTTGATAATGGAACCTTGAAGGTAGACACCAACATTTGGTACTTCTGTACCTGGAGCTTTTTCGCCATTAACGGTGCATTCGAATTGTGGCTCCTCTTCGCCATCCCTTTTTCGTTCTTCGATAGCTTGGATTTCTTCGGCAGTATTAAGAGCAGACCAGTCCAAGAATTTACGCCATACAATGCGGACGATGCCAGCAGTAAGCACAAATACCCACATTCCTGCGGCGCTCAGTTGACCAATTGCTGTCATGAATTCACTAAACCACGGAACAGCAAAGCTGATATATGAGATTTTTTCTGGGCTGAAAAGACCGCTGGTTGCTAATACTAACGTGATGGGAGAGTGCATGAGTAATGCGACAAGAATGCCTACCGCTCCTAGGGCGTTAGCGAGTACAACTAGCACACGAATAATTTCATCAAGCCACCAGACAAGACCGACCTGTTCTTCTTGTACTTCAACAGGAGTCAAGTTTTCTTTCAGAATGCGTTTGCCAAAAGCTTCACGTTCGCTTGCGCACCAATTCTTATAGCCATTGCTGCAGGCACGCGCTATCACCATGAAGAGAATGGCAAGTGGCATGCCTGATCTCCACGTAATATCCCAGCTCAAACCTAAGATTGAGGTAATGGGGTTTGAAATATCGGCGGTATCGGTTAGGGAAAGAAGCTCCAGGAATATGGTGAAGAGATAGAACAGGATGAGTGCAGATATGCCTTTGCCAAGCGTGATAAATGCACGGGGGTAAGGTGTGGGATTATTTTGTTTGTTGGCGTTTTTCCACTTGGCGAAATACCAATGAGCTACCCACCAAATGGCGAAAACTATCGCAAATGCAATCCAGCCTTGCAAAACAGTAGACTCGGATTGTGCGGGAGCGGTGGTTATTATAAGCAGACAAATAGCAATGAATACACCTGGAATAGCAAGACGAATAAGGGTTGCCTTGAAGCACTCACTTCCACGTAGTTTTGGTAAGGAGTAATTCTCTGGGATGTTTTTGATTCCGTTTAGAACAATAGAAGGAATCTCTTTTGAGTTTTCATTGTTGTTACCAGAAAGCATGAGTTCTCCTTACTGGCTACCTTAATAGTTATGGTTCGTGACATAAATGTATTGTGTAAATACCTTTGCTCATTTTATAGAGAAGGACTTTAGAGGGAAACTCTGAGTAAGCGCAGATTAAAATACCAGGTCACATCATTGTCAAAGACATTTGGCAGGCGCAAAATGCTCAAAAAGCTAGCATGTCAAAACAATTAGGTGGTAGAGTAATCCGCAATCTGAAACATTTCCAAACAGAGAGGGATTGCATGGAGCTGGCAAGGCATATCAAAGAGCATCGCGCTCGTTTAGGTATGTCCCAGGAAGAATTGGCGGAAAAGATTTTCGTTTCACGCCAGACTATTTCGAACTGGGAAACCGATCGTACCTATCCTGATGTGCAAAGCCTATTGCTGCTAAGCAATCTCTTCGATGTAAGTGTTGATTCGCTTATTAAAGGAGATGTGGAAGAAATGAAACAGGTATTAAGTGCAGAAGCAAAAAAGCTCAACAAGCTGGGTATAGTAATGGTGGCATCTTTTGCAGTGGCAGCAGCTTGGATAGTAATAACAATGTTGCTTGATCTATCTTTGGCGGCTATTGCAGTACCTGCTGCAATTCTTTTTGTTCCTGCGGTTGTAAGTGCCACTTTGGCAGAACGAATTAAGCATGACAATCAGCTTTTCACCTATCAGGCAGTTGAAGCATTTATGCAAGGTGAAGATCCGCAGGTGCTTACTGAACGTAATCAACGTGCAGGAAGAATATGGTGGGGGAAGCTTGCCTTAAAAACTGTTGGAGCAATAATTATTGGGTTCTGCTGCGGTTGGGGATTAATTAGCATTTTGTCGACCATATTTGTTTAAGTCATTCGTAAACAAAGCTTTGTAAAAACGAAATAGGTTTTAAAAGAAGCTCTCAGCGTAGAGGAGGAACAATCATGGCTAAAGAGCGATTTGTTGAAGTGTATTCTCAGGGTGTTACTAATGTGCGCAAGATCATCGTAGATGCTGAAACAGGGGTGAATTACTTTTTGGCATCTTCAAATATGACCAGTGGCTGCGGTGTAACGGTTTTAGTGGATGCAGAAGGAAAACCACTGGTAACTCCACTTTCCGAAAATGATGAAATTGCGATGGGTCAACTGCTTAACCGATAAAACACTTATTACCATCTAGTCTATAACGCGTAGTCTATAACCCGAAGAGCGCATAGATATGAAAAAAGCGGTCGGAGCATTCAGACCGCTTTCGCACCTCTTGTCGTCCGATTAGATTCAGGCTTACTCATCAGACGAATTGTTTTGTGCAAACCGAGTAATGGCTTAGTAGTTTTCAGCGTGTACTTCGAAGAAGCTCTGAGGATGCAGGCATACAGGGCATACACCAGGTGCCTTAGTGCCAACTACGATGTGACCACAGTTGCGGCATTCCCATACCTTGACTTCGGACTTTTCGAATACCTGCTTGGTTTCTACATTCTTCAGCAATGCACGATAGCGCTCTTCATGATGCTTTTCGATTTCAGCAACCATACGGAATTTAGCTGCCAACTCAGGGAAGCCTTCTTCGTCAGCAGTCTTAGCGAAACCGTCATACATATCGGTCCATTCGTAGTTTTCGCCTTCTGCAGCAGCTTCCAGATTTGCTGCGGTGTCACCCAATCCGCCAAGCTCCTTAAACCAAAGCTTTGCATGTTCTTTCTCGTTGTCAGCAGTTTTCTGGAACAGAGCTGCAATCTGTTCATAACCTTCCTTCTTTGCAACAGAAGCGAAGTAGGTGTACTTGTTGCGAGCCTGAGATTCGCCCGCAAAAGCGGTCTCGAGATTCTTCTCGGTCTGAGTTCCCTCGTACTTGTTAGCCATGTTAGGCTCCTTCCATGAGGCTTTTGGCCTCGATCGTTTTGTTGTCCGTCCCTCTTTTATGAAGAGCACCTCTGTTGCTGTCTGGAGGCTAGGAGATGCATGCTTCCTTTGTGGTGTTATTTACTAATAGGCTCTAATTCTTCATCGGCGGTTTCAAGTTTTGCCGCACAGCTAGGGCAAAGGTAGTCAATGTTTAAATCGTAAGACAGTACATGTACTCCCGTTTCCTTTTCTAGCTTTGCAGTCAGATCTTCCAGTACAACATCGGAAAGTGCTCCGCATTGTTTGCAAACAAGATGATCGTGACGTACTTCCATTTTGTCATAACGATCAGGAAATCCAGCAACGGCAACTTTACGAATAAGCCCTTTTTGGTACAAATTCGCAAGATTGTTGTACACCGTAGCTAGCACCGCCTTGGAATTGTTTTCCTTAAGACGAATGTATATCTGCTCAGCGGTTAGGTGCTCATTCGAGTTATTGATAATTTCTAATATCTGTCGAGCATTTTCTCTCATCGTTATTCCTAACTAGAATTAGAATAATTCTAATATAGAGAATAAAAGAGGATTAGTCAATACGTTAAGCGTAATAAAACGTGTGTAGGTAATTAACTGCTGGGCTCTATTTACAACTTGCTATATTTACAACTCAAGAAGACAGATGTTCTCGGTGTGATCGGCATGAGGGAACATGTCCACAGGCTGGATGCGCAGTAGATGGTATCCATGTTTGATTAGATAGGCTACATCGCGCTGCTGTGTTTTGGGGTTGCAGGAAATATAAACAACACGGCTTGGCTTTAAGGCGCAGGTTGCCTTAAGGAAATCTTCACTTGCTCCTGCGCGGGGAGGATCCATAAGGAGTACATCGAGTTGTTCTCCTTCAGCGGCAAGGCGCGTCATAAACTTTCCTGCATCATCGGTAATGAATTGCGCATTTTCTATTCCGTTGTGCTGAGCATTGTTCTTTGCATCTTTAATAGCGGCAGCAATATTATCAACGCCAATCACTTTTGCAGCGTGCTTTTGCGGAGTTTCTGGTAAACCTTTCGCTGCAACAAGTCCAATTGTTCCTGTTCCACAATAGGCATCCAGTACGGTTTCGGTTCCAGAAAGATGAGCCATCTTAATTGCAAGGCGATAAAGTACTTCGGTTTGTGTTGAATTAACTTGGTAAAACGAATGCGAAGAAATACGAAAGCTCAGTCCACATAATTCGTCCAAGATAAAACCTGGACCATACAGTGTTTTTTCTTCTTCTCCTAGAATTACATTGGTCTGTCGTGTGTTGACGTTTTGTACGATGGTGGTGATTTCAGGTACGCGTTTTACGAGTTCACGACAGAAATTCTTCGATCCAGGAAATGCTTTTTCGTTAGTGACAAGGGTAACGAGTATTTCATTTGATGCATGGCCGACACGTATAACGGCATGACGAACAAAACCTTTGCCGGTATCTTCGTTGTAAGGTTCCATATGGTAGCGCTGCATAAGCTGCTTAATTGCCAACACAATACGCTTTGCGGTTTTGTTTTCCAAAAGGCAGTTGTCGGTTGCAATTACGTTATGAGTGCCTGCGGCATACATGCCGCAAAGTATTTCGCGTCGAGCAGTATCAGGGCGTGACGCTTTTTTCGAAGTTTTGTTATTCGAGGCTTTCTTGAGGTTCTTTTTTGGTTTTGCTCCTGTTTGCCCTGGGTGAATTTTTTTACCTGGAACATAAGGAGAAGTTACCTTGTTTCGGTAGTAATACGGATTCTCCATACCAGCAATAGGGCTTACTACCGTGTGTTTGCTAACCAGCTTATCAAACAATTCAGCTATTTCGTGTTGTTTTCGAATGAGCTGATCATCGTAGGGTATGGCAAGAAACTGACAAGCGCCACATTTGTCTTGAACGGGGCAGCTGACAGAATGCGTTAGAGTGCTTTCTGCAAAGTTGCCGACGTTTTTCGAGGAGTGAGTTTTAAGTTGTGTTTGGTCGGAGCTTGCTGAAGACGACTTCGGTGATGATGGCTTTTCCGAAAAACGGTTCATGGAGTAAGACTTTCTAGCTGTTTTTAAATCCAGATTCGATTTAAAGATACCAAAAAAGTCAAGACAATTTTTTAAGCAAGCGGGAATGTCATGATAATGCTAAATCCTTCTCCTTCGGCACTTGCGATGGTAAGCGTGCCTTCATGAACAATAACGATGCGAGCAATAAGGGGCAAGCCCAAGCCATGTTTTCCTATTGAGCCACCGTGAGGGATAGGAGTAGTTTTGTTTGTGCCTGTTACGAAGCGATTCTGGGTAAAGTAATGCTCGTCTGGATTGGTTGCATCAGAGCCAGAATGCGTAGTTCCATCCAAAGGCACAGTGGGACAAGAAGTCATGTTGGGATTAGAAGGTGTAACTGGGACATAATGCGCACCTGAACCAGAAGGCATTTTCGGATCGGATTCTTCGCTGCTAAAGACAGGTGGCGCAGGAGGCCTTTTCTTGGCAGGGATAGACGAAAACTCCCACGAAGAACCAGATGAATAAGGGAAATTATCTGTATTACTTCCCATGGGTTTTTTCTGAGACGAAATTATGGGTGCTTCAATTTCGTATATTTGGGACGTGTTGTCAGGTGGAAGTTCGGGCCCTCCTTCTTTCTGTTCGTTGGGTACAAATGAATGAGTTTTGGAAAACGTTATGCTTGTTTCTGTGTGTGCCGCAAGTGATCCTATACCCAGATAATCACGTTCAAGCATGACTGCAAGGGCAAACAGCTGCTCCTTGTTCATGCCGCGACCGTCATCGGCAACGCAAAGAGCAAGACCCTTTTCGTTTACGTTAAGAGAAATAGTAATGTGGCAGTGATCGGGGTTGTGCTTTAGGGAATTATCTACCGCATTGCGCAGCGCACGCTTAAGAAGGCGTTCATCTCCACTTATGGAAAGATGAGCTGCTGCTTCGGCTATGTCTAGATCGAAATCTGCATGATCATCCATTCCTTGATTCAGGTAGTCCGCCACAACACTGCGAAGCAACTTCGCCAACACAATAGTGTCAATTTTTAAAGGCTGCATATCGTATTCAAGTTGGGTAGCAATGTTGAGATCTTCAATCAGATCGCGAATGCGAACGCCTTGACGCGTGATAATGGCAGCAGATTCGCGCGTGTTTTCAGGAAGCGTAGCGTCGTTTTCGATGCGCTCGGCATGGCCCATGGCAACGGCAAGTGGGGTGCGCACATCATGAGATACTCCTGCGACCCAATTTTTGCGGGCAGTTTCTTTACGCAAAAGAGTATCTGATACTGCATTAATGCGATTGCCTACCACCCGCAGCATGCCTCCAAAGCGAACCTTGGCAGGCTTTCCTTGGGCAAGGTTGTCGAGCGCATCAAGCATGGGACCAGTGTTCTTAAGCAAGCTGCGTTGCGAGAGCGCATACAGCAAGAACACAATGAGCAGGTCAATGGTAAATATCATCAAAAAGTAGAGGGGGATGCGCAAGAAGGCTTGGCTTGAAAGCATGATTCCGAAGAACACATACTGCGAATCGGGATATCCCATTATGACAAGATCGGAATTTTTCGTCCAAATGAAAGTAACATAGCCTGAATATGCTCGGTCGTGCGAAAGGACTGCGATTTCATTTTGCGTAAACGAAGAGGGGAAATCGCTAGGAGTGTTGAAATTCCATTCAACTTCGCCTTTTTCGTTAATAAGAAGTGCCCAAGCGTTTTTCGCAAGAAGTGATTGTTCGATTTCATTATCATCGAGTATCCATGTTCCTTCGTCGTCTTGCCGAAGAGAATCGGCGACATCGGAAACATGGACCCGTCCTTCGCTTTGTGTGGAATTAGGATCGGTACCCTCGTAGTAGGAAGCGTTTGCCTCGAATAGCGCAATTGCAATATAGAGAAATATATCAACCACAAGAATAAGAAGAGCCATGCAAGTAAAAAGACCTACGTGCTTTAGGGCAAAAAATCTCCCTTGAGGTTTATTGTTGCTTCGAGAAGTCATCGTGCATCTTTTTCTACGAGCAGCTTGTATCCTAGGCCCTTCATGGTTATAAGCGATTCTGGTTTTGAAGGGTTAAGCTCAATTTTTTCACGAATACGCCTGATGTGGGTCATAAGGCTTTGTTCGTAACCAAACGACGACCCCCAGCACTCTTCGCATAGATGATCAGTGGTCACAATGCGGTTAGCATTGTTCGCTAAAATGCGAAGCAATTCGCTTTCCTTAGCAGTTAAAAACGTGGGCTCGCATCCATCTTTTTGTACTTCAACGTTGTCGAGGTCTATCGTGCAATGCGCCAGGCGAAGAAGCGGTTCATCGTCGGGGTAACAACGGCGCAAAACGGCATACATGCGCAAAATAAGCTCTTGGGCGGAAAACGGCTTTGTTAAGTAATCATCTGCGCCAGAGCGCAATCCAGTAAGACGATCTGCTGTTTCGTCTTTTGCGGTGAGAAAAATCACTGGCAGCGGACGTCCTGGCGAAAGAGAGCGCAAATAGGTGCAGAGGGTAAATCCGTCGCCATCGGGCAACATAACATCCAAGATTGCGAGATCGGGATGGTATTGCTCGTAGGCAGCTAATCCGCCAGCAACATCGCTTGCGGTAATTACCTTATCAAAACCGTCTGCTTGAAGCACCGTTTCCAGCAAATGGAGCAGTTCGGGCTCGTCGTCTACCAATAGGATTGTTTTGCTATGTAGTGAATCTTTTGCCATAGCTGCATTGTAGGCGCATTGGCAAGCTGTTTTAGTGCCATTTTCTAAAAGTCAGGTAAATGTTAGGTACCCGCCAGAACGCAGTAAGGAGCGCTTTTTAGTCTTTCTTTAGGCAATTATCTAAAGAAAGGAACTCTGATGGCGAGAACCATAAATCCAAACACCATAGTGGAAGTGCGTGACGTATCAAAATGTTATGGCGGAAAGATGGGCCGACATGGTCATTCAGAAAACATGACACGTGCGCTTAATCATGTGAATTTCACCGTAGCGCAAGGTGAATTTGTAGCAATTATGGGTCCTTCAGGTTCAGGTAAGTCAACCTTACTCAATTGTCTTGCCGCTATTGATAGTCCCACCAATGGGCACATTATTATTGGCGGCAAGGACGTGGTAGGCCTCTCTTCAAAGGAGCTTGCCCGTTTTCGTAGGGAAGAGCTTGGTTTTGTTTTTCAGGATTCCAACTTGCTTGATACCCTTACGGTTAGAGAAAACATCGCCCTTGCGCTTACTATTTCTCGCGTGCCAGCACGCACTATTAACGAACAAGTAGAATCGCTTGCTCGTCAACTTTCCATAGAGCAAACGCTTGATCGTTATCCGTATGAAGTTTCTGGTGGGCAAAAGCAGCGAGCTGCGGCAGCGCGTGCGTTTATTACAAAACCACATCTCATCTTGGCTGATGAACCAACCGGTGCCCTTGATACGAAATCGGCTCGAGACTTACTTGATACCTTGGAATTTCTTCACGCTATGGGAGCAACGATTTTGATGGTAACCCACGATTCAAGCGTGGCGAGTCACAGTGATCGCATTGTGTTTATTCGCGATGGTCGACTGTGGGGCCAGATGAATAGGAGCGACAACGATCGAAAAACGTTTTTAGCGCGTATCATTGCCGCTACTTCTCAGTTGGAAGAAGGTGACGAAGGTGCTTGCTAAATTAGCTTTTGCAAATGTACGACGTTCCTATAAGGACTTCGCTATTTATTTCTTTACCTTGCTGATTGGCGTTGCGGTCTTTTATGCCTTTAATTCTATTACTGCTCAAGATGCGGTTTTGGCATTTGATAAATCGCAGGGCAACATGATTGAGCTTCTGTCGTATCTCATCAATGGTGTGTCGGTGTTTATTTGCGTCATTCTGGCATTTTTGGTGGTATATGCTAGTCGCTATCTGATTAAGCGACGTAATAAAGAGTTCGCTATCTATTTGCTTTTAGGTATGCCAAAAGGTACGTTGCTGCGTTTAACGCTTGCGGAAACCTTGATTGTTGGTCTGGTTTCTTTGATGGCGGGTATTGGTCTTGGTTTGCTTATCTCGCAAGGACTTTTGTATGTCACTGCGTTTATGTTTGTGGTAGATATTCCTGGATTCACGTTCTTTATTGCTCAAGATGAATTAGTAAAAACCATTGTTGTCTTTTTGATTATTTTCGCGTTGGCTTTGTTCTTTAATGTGGGCTATGTCATGAAGGCAAAACTCATTGATCTTATTCAATCCGAACGCAAAAACGACACCTTGAAGCTTCGCAGTATTCCCGTTTCGTTTTGTTTGTTTTTGATATCGTGCGTCATTATTGGTGTTTCGTATTATTTGCTCTCCGAAAACGGCATTGTGGTTAATCCTACCTTTGGAGCTGATACGGCACTTGTTTGTGTGGGCACGCTGCTGTTTTTCTATTCGCTATCGGGATTTCTGCTTCGAGTAATTCAGTCGATAAAGCCGCTCTACTATCGTGGGCTTAATATGTTTACTTTGCGGCAGGTGGCTTCTCGTATCAATTCGTCGTTCGTTTCAATGGCGGTAATTTGTATGACGTTGTTTTTGGCTATTACCAGTGTAGCGGGTGGCGTAGGTATTTCGCTTTCTATGCAAAATAGCATGGCGTCTATTACCCACTATGATGCGAGCGCGACATCGTATTACAGTGTAGCTTCGAGCCTAGAGGGTAGCGATTATTCAAATGAAGTGAAACAACGCTATGAGGCTCTCCAAGGGTATTTGGAAAAACACGATTACAACATGGCACAAGGAATTGCCGATGATGCGAAAAAGCTGGGATTGCCAGATTTTAACAATGTGGTTCGCGAAAGCGCGCAAGTAGATATGTATGATTCTGAGGCTACCTTTGGTCAGTTAGACGAACAGCTTGGCAAGCCCATGACCGACTATGTGGGTACAGAGATGATAAACCCCGATTATATCGATCAAACGCTAAGCATAGTTCCCGTCTCTCAATATAATCACGCGATGGAAATCAGTGGGCGTGAAGGTATTTCGCTTGGTCGTGATGAAGCGGTTTTGAATTGTGACACTGATGTCGTTATGGATTACGCACGTGATGTGGCTAAATCAGGGATTACTCTTAACGTATTCGGTCACGATCTGACGGTTGATCGTGATCTTAATACTGAAACGTTCCAGACAACCTCAATTCCAGGGCAGATGGGCATTCTTATTGTGTCGGATGAGATTGTTCCTGATGACTCAGTTCCGGTAACTTCAATCCTGAATGTTCAGTTCACTAATAATCCTGATGCAGAAAAACAATGGATGGACATCTATGAGGGTATTTCTACTTCCGAAGATCCTGAAACGTGGCCTTTAAACATGGGTATGACTAAAGAAGAGGTCTTTAGTCAAAACATTGGTCTGACTACCATCATTGCGTACTTGGCTATTTATATTGGTCTTGTTCTTGTGGTGGCTTGTGCGGCAATTTTGGCTATCCAACAGTTAACCAGCGCAAGCGATAATCGTACGCGTTATCAGTTGCTTAACAAGCTAGGTGCGCCGCGCTCTATGGTCAATGGCGCCTTGTTCAAGCAGATTCTGATTGCCTTTTTGTTCCCGCTTGTTTTGGCGATTGCTCATTCTTTGTGCGCTTTGCAAGAAGTAGTAACGTTGGTGCAATTGTTTGGTCATCTGGATATTGGACAAACAAGCATAGTTGTGTCGGGAGCTTTCTTGACAGTATATGGTTTGTACTTCGTATTGACGTATGTTGCTGCTCGTGGGGTTATTCGCTCAGATAGATAGGTATTACCTTAACAATTAAGCGCGAGCCTTAGCCTGCTCTTTTTCTTTCTTGTCTGCCTCAACAAGGGATTCGATAGAAGCCAAATTTGCCATGGTGGAGCGAATGATATCGGAGCGAGAAAGCGAACCAACAAGGCAACCTTGAGCATCAACGACAGGGATCTTTTTAATGCGCTTTTCTGCCAACATGCGACAGGCATCGTCAAGGGAGGAGCCACTTGGCACGGAAATAGCTCCCTTGGTTGCGATGCGCATTACATTTAAATCTATCAGGTCAGCTACACGCTGCATGAAGTTTTCTGTTTCAGGAATCTGATACAACATGCGAGTAGCGTCTAAGACGTGTCCGTCGCTACGTCCGATGTATTTCATGATGTCACCATCGGAAATGAAGCCGACAACCTTATTGTCTGAGTCCACAACAGGAACACCTGAAGTTTTGTTTGCCGCTAGGATTTGAGCTACTTCACGAATCGTATCGGTGTCATGAACAAAATAAGGCTCTTTATTCATGGCTAAATCAACGGCAATATGATCGTTTGCTTTAGTGGGCATACGTACTGCTTCAATCGAAGTTGCAAAGCTGGGCTTTCGGTTATCGCGTACGGAAATAACGATTACCAAGAAAATAATAACCATCAGCGCTGCGGTAAAGCAGAATGCAATACGATCTCCCATCATGGTCTGCTCCAGAGCGGGCATCTCGGGGAATAAGAAAACGGAGGTAGCCGAAAGAGATACCAAAATAGCGGTACCGAGTGAGGCACCTACCTGGTTCAGGGTGTTTGACAAGGCATTTGCATGTTGGATAACACTATTGTCGAGCGAGTTGATACCCCATGTGTTGATAGGGGTAATCGTGCCAGTAATGCCGACTGACAAGCAGGTGTATACCGCAATAATGAAAGGAATAGAGGTATCAAGAGAAAAGGCGATTAAACCGCAGCCACCAAGTAAGAGAATGAAGGCGCAGGGGATTATTACCTTGCGGGGGCCGAATTTGTCGAACCAACGTCCTGCGAAGTAGCCAAGAATAGCACCAATAACTGCGCCAGGCAGCATGACAAGACCCGTTTCAAGGGCAGAAATACCAAGCAAATTCTGCAGATAAATGGGCAGCAATACGCCTGTGCCAACCAGCGCAGCTTGAAGCCCTGCAACCACCGCAACTGTGATTGCGTAATTACGTGTTTTTAAAATGCTTACTTTCAAAAGAGGCACTTCAAGTTTGAGCTGTCTTACAACAAATAAGGTAAGCAAAATAACGCCAATAACTATCAAGCTTGCTGGTAGTGCAATAACTGCAGCAGAGGTAATTGAAGAAAGTCCGTAAAGCAGGCTCAGCAAGCCCAAAGAGCATAAAGCAACAGAAGGCTTATCAAATGAGGTTGGCTCAAATTCACCGTAGCTTTCAAGGAAGAATACTGCGCAGAGTACGATTACGATAGCGAGCGCGCAAACCAGCAAAAACAGAGCGCGCCAACCAACACTGTCTACTAACAAGCCAGAAACAGAGGGGCCAATTGCTGGAGCGAATCCGATAGCTAAAGAAACGATACCCATAGCGCTTCCGCGTTTTTCGCGGGGGAAAATAAGCAGAATTACCGTAAACACCATAGGCATTGCAATGCCCGTTGCTACTGCTTGGCACATACGTCCAATAAGGAGCACGGCAAACACAGGAGCGATTCCTGCTAGAAGTGATCCAATAGCAAAGGTGGACATGCCAAAAACAAAGAGCTTTTTAGTGGAGAAACGCCCGATGAGGTAAGCCGAAAGGGGAATTACTACTGCTTCAACAAGAGAATACGCTGAGGTAAGCCACTGGACTGTGGTTGCATCAACGTGCGTGTCTGCCATGATAACGGGCAGTGCAGGTGAAAGCAGTGTTTGGTTAAGTACGGCAAGCAGCGTGCCGGAAAGCAAAATAACAACGATGATAATCTGCTTGCGGGTAAGACCCATGTAAGTGCTCCTTTCGAGTGCGGGTTTTATGTTGGAGGTCAAAATATTTACACTGCGTGTAAAAAATTATTGACGCAAAAAGAGGGCATCTCGTACAAGAGATGCCCTGACTGGTTCCATTACTAATAATAGAGACGAATAAATGTCGATTCAAACACTTGATCTTAACTTCACACAAATGCAACAACCTAACACGTTCACGACAGATAGCTTGTTTGCTGTTATGAAATATTGTGCTGGGTCGATTGAGTACCTGTTTGCTCTGAATCTTGCTGAAAGATATTGCTGGAGCTTATTTGCGTGGCCGAATAGCTCCCTTGTCGCAGCGATTGCCCCAAGCGTCAATAAGCTCATCATCGCGATAAACGCAGACGATTTCACAATGGTTTGCACATTTTTGGCATACCACCTCACGTGTGGTGAATTCAATATTGTCAATGTTGAACGAAAAAGGCTTACGCTGTGATGCGGGAGCATCGGCCGCAAGAAGAGCAGCACCAAATGCGCCCATCAAATGGCCATCGGGATCTACCAGTACTTCTTGTCCAAGTGTTTCCTCGAAGAAATGAACGACGCCTACATTTTTGCTAACGCCACCCTGAAAAACAATAGGAGCAATAATTCGTTTGCCTTTACCTACGTTGTTTAAGTAGTTGGTTGCCACTGCTTTACAAAGACCAGCAATAACATCTTCACGCGCGTAGCCAACTTGGATTTTGTGAACCAAGTCGCTTTCTGCAAAAACGGTACAGCGTGCAGCGATATTTGCAGGATGCTTAGAGGTAAGGGCTATCGGGCCGAAGTCTTCAACTTCTACACCAAGGCGATGAGCCTGACTCGAAAGAAAAGATCCAGTTCCTGCAGCGCAAAGCGTGTTCATAGCGTAATCAGTAGCGATACCGTTTTCTACACAAATGATCTTAGAATCTTGTCCGCCAATTTCTAAGATAGTGCGTACATCGGGATGAAGATGGGTAGTGCCTACGGCGTGTGCGGTAATTTCGTTTTTTACTACCGTGGCATTAAGAATAGCGCCAACCAGACGGCGAGCGCTGCCGGTGGTGCCAACGGCAACTACTTCAAATTCATCATGATCAATTTGGTTTGCCAAATCATCAACAACGCGTTTTGCGGCATCGGTGGGGTTACCTTCAGTCCATAAATAGGAGCGGGCGATAATTTCACCCGCTTCGTCGATGATGACGCCTTTGGTTGAAATTGAGCCAGTATCTATACCAAGAAATGCAGAGGTCATTAGCGTGCCTTTCTCATAGCAATCATGTCATAAAACGCTTCAAGTCGGGTATCAAGCCCTGTATCACTCGTTTGTGAATCGTAGCTAAGATACAAAATAGGAATGTGGTAGTCATTGCTTAATCGCTGCAGTACGGGCATGCAGTCAATTTCTGGAGTGCATCCCGACGATTTTAAGTGAATGATGCCGTCAAAGCCTTCTTCGGCATAATGCTTTGCTGCCGCTATAGAAAGCGTTGATGTAGGACCCATATCAAACGATACATATTCCGAAACACTGCGACGCAGATTTTCTTCGTTATAGCGCAAAATACGGTTAGTTAAATTAACGGTTCGCGCAAGAGACACACCCATTGAACTGAGTTTATCTTCGATAAACAAATTAGACCTTGGATCAACCCCTGTGAAAAATTCTCCTATCAGACCTACTCGTATAGGGTCGTTGGGTATTTTGATAGGAAGATCTTCGAGGATGCGCATATGATGGCGATAGACTGCTGCCATTTGGGTAGCACCTGTGACGGTGTTCATTTCGGCAAAAAAGTCTTTTTGAGCACGCTTAAACGATCCAGGATCTTTTTCAAAACCAGCAAGTTCCAAATAGCGATCATGGTAGGAATCGAGGGCCTCGATCATTTTAAGCACGACAAGAAAGTTCTTTACACCCTTCGATACTGAAAGGTCGGGATTTACTTTTTTCTTGCAGATAGAAAGATATTCCTGCAAGGGTTTGCCGCTTACTGTGGCAAAGTTAAGCATCTCGAAGTCATAGCCCATATCGCGCAGAATTGACTCTTGAAGTTCGCCATAATAGCCTAATCGGCAAGGACCAGTAAGCTGAACAAGCACATCGGCGCCCATATCGAGGGCTTCAATATAGTCGCCAAGAATGTGCTTGAATGGAGCACATACATAGTCGGTACTGTTAAGTGTACCCAGCTCTAAAGTTTTTCTGGTTGCTTCTGGCAGTGCTACGAAATCTGCATCAAGAACTTCTTCGACAAAGAAGCGAAAGGCAATGTCGTAGTAGGCGTAGCGCATGAAAGCAACTCTGGTGCGGGTGTGGCGATCTTTTTTGTGCTTCTTTTTCTTTTTGGGGCGCAATGCTTCAGGTTTGCCAGGGCGTAGAAAGACGCCTGCTGGCGCGTCTTCGGAATAGCGACGTTTAAGCGTATCTGCTACGCGGTTGATAGGCGTTTTAATATCGTCAACGCGTTGTTTTATAGGGTTGGTTACTTCGGCAATGCGCTCAGTGGGGGTTTTATCGCTCATCATGTAAGTAACCTCCTCGTTTTTGGTAGCGCAGAATGTCAACAAAGCTTTCAAGGCGTGTTTCTAGTCCTGCGGTGCCGCTTTGACTGTCGATGGTGAGTGACAAGATGGGCTTGCCTTTAATGCAGCGAATAAGAGCATCGTTGGTCATCGAATCGGGGCCGCAAGGAAAAGCGCTTACCAGCACAATTCCATCAAGATGATCATATAGGTGAAGAATGGTACCGATGATCTCGCGGTTTACGATCCAGGGCATAGTTTCTGAAAAGTCGTAACTTTTTTCTAAGGCTTGCTTTCTATCAAAGCGATCAGAATAGAGCGTGCATACCTGCAGGTCCTCTAACATGCTAATGATAGGCCCACCAATATAAGGATCGTGTATTACGTAAGGGTGTGCTGCGATTAAGATACGCAAAGGACGCTCTTGCGCAGGCAATTTTTCGGCATCTTTGAGCAGTGTTGCCTGCTTATGAGCAAGCGCTTCGTTGTGCTTTTTCTGCGCATGAAGAGCATCTTGATAGATGGACTTGCCTTGCTTTTTGGTGCATCCAAATTTAGTAGCAAGAGACACATAGGCTTCTTCGGCAGATATTCCAGTATCGTCTTTGTCAATCTCACAAGAGATGATACGTGGATTGCGTGAGGCAAAGGTATTTGCAACTAAATCGGGTAGTGCCTGGAATTTAGTGCAAAACCCTTTATGAAGACCGAGGTTATCAATGCTGGGAACGAATACGGCATCGCACGTATCCAGAAGGCTCTCAACGTGTCCCATATAAAGTTTTGATGCCAGACAGCATTCATCAATGGAGTATTGCTCGCCTCGTGAAAGAAGTGCACGGTCTGACGGCTGGCTTTCAATAACGTTGCAGCCAAGGCTCTCAAAAAATGTCCGCCATAAAACATGGTAGCGGTAGTACAGCAAGGCTTGTGGTATGCCAACACTGCGAATATCGGCATATTCCTGCTTGGGGATAAGTTCAAGTGGGCTCATAATTCTCCTGTGATAAAGTTCAACGTTGCTATTTTCTAACGGTCTTTAAAGAATGGAATAGGTATTCATAGGGAAACCATTTATTTCAAGTCAGGCATGGTTTTCTCATGCATATCTCAAGGTAAAAGCATCTTACGGTATGCTTAAGGTGACCGTTTTGAAGCAAGGAAGATATATGACTCGTTATCGCGCAACAATAGTTTCTCCAAAGGGTGCTGCACCTAAATCGAGCGTTATTGAATTTGAAAGCGAACACAGGGCAGGCTCGAAGCAGAATTTGCAGGATGCGCGCTATAAAATGCTAGAGCTGCATGGCTCAGAGGCTCTTTCTTGGAATATTAAAGATATTGAAAAGGTCACAGAAAACGAAAGCGCAGGTGTTGCAGAGCAGCTTATGCTGGATTTCCGCGAACCAGTTGAACCACCAAAAAGAAAACGCCGCACGGTTAAGTGCGGCATTACAGGATAGTGTTTAGTTGTATCTGAAGTACCTAAATGGCATTGATTACTTCTCTTTGTTTTTAGCTCCCCGTATTCCTATAACCAAAGCGAGCATTGCTGCAATTGCTAATGCTATAACTGCTAATACGGTACCTGTAGGGATATCTCCAGTTTTAGGGAGCTTAGAAATAATCTCTTCTACGGGGTTGTCGTTTTTTGGGGTAGTGCTTTGTGTGGGGTTTTGAGTGGTGGTTTGTACTACGGAATCTTCATCTTCGTCGTGCAATTCTATGTTGCGATATATATCGATTCGCGCATCGTTCCAAAGTTCTATTCCTTTGCTGGCAAGAATATCTTCTGTGGCTTCCATGAATAAGATAGCGGGAGCATACTGCGTATCTGAAGATGGAAGCTTCGTTTCGTGTTTTGCTGCTTCTGCAACTTGTTTGCAAGCATCGTCATCCCAGGCGGTAAAGGCAGAACTATCAAAGAGGCTTTCCAGAGTGTCGTCTTCTGTATAGCGATCGCGACGATCCCATTGAGTATCACTTTGATCAAGGGTGCTAAACCCTTCTTCGACTCTGCCGTGTTCGAAGGCAAGTTCTGTTACGTATTCTCCTTCTTTGAGTTCTAATTCTTCGGTAAAGAGAAGAGATGGTTCAAGCGTAGAGACCCCTTGCTTCCATAACTGCCAACTTTCAAAATCAAACACTCGTTCATTATTAGGGTTATCTGGATTGTGTGGGTTTGAAGAGCAGGCATTAACGCTTTCGGGATCGAAGGTGCTTTGGGAAGTGTCTTTCGTTCCTGAAAGATTCGTTTTATACCATATGTTCATTTTTCCATCGTAATCGCCAAAGCTAACAGGAGTGGAAATCGCTCTAAGATGAGCCTGGTTTTCTTTTGCGCACGCAATGGTATCGGTTGTGGTAAATTCATCTGCCCAGGTAGGAGAGGTTGACCGATAGTCTATGGTGTAGGTGAACAGTCCGTTTGATACAAATAAAGTCTGACGTTTGTCTACTTCTCCTGAGATTTCAGGCGTGAAGGGTTTGTTATCTACCGTGCCTAAATCGAGAGTAACGTTGTTGCGAGTAATGGTTACCTCAAAAGCAACAGGCTGCATACCTTCGTTGGCTGAACAGGGCTGCTCTTCAATAAGGTAGGTATCGTAGGGCAGTGCTCCTAGCGAATCATTTACAGGAGCAGCGTTGCCTTGTGTATCATTACTAAACCAAATGCCGTCATCAGACGATAATCCCGCGTTGGTGTTTTGCGAGTGAGGAGTCCATGATGATTCAGTGCTTGCCATTCCGTTTTCGTCGGTAACAAGAATATGTGATTCACCCGTTGTTTTTGAGGTAATGCGAAACGGAACATGAGCGAGGCGTTCCATAGATCCTTCTCGCACCTTGGTAAAAGACAGATCTCCTCGCTTTACCTGTTCGATTGCCTGCAGTGTTTGCCAGGCTTCTATATGGATATCGTTTCCTGACTCAGTAAGCGTTACTACAAAAGGGTCTTCGATGGGCAGATAACCTTCTGGTGCTTTTACTTCTTCAATTACCACAGTGCCTAAAGGTAATACGATAGATCCTTCGTTGTCGTAGTAAAAATTGTCTCCTTCAATGAGGTAATCTTCTGCAAATCGAAGACTCCCATGTTCATCGGTTTCAAAAATCCAACTTCGTTTTGCTTGCCAAGCATCGCGAGTGCTGGCGGAAAGAAATTGAGAAGTTGCCTGCGAAAATGAGTCGTTCCGAGCACTTTCAAATGCCTGTGTGGCATTTTTGACCATATGGGGAAGGGTGAGGTATCGGTCGTAATAGCTTATCTTAAACTGCGCTCCTTCAAACGTTGCTGATCCCAAGGGACTGTTTGCGTTTGTTTCTGAGTCAACTTTTTGAAGAACAAGATCGACCAGAGCGCTTTGGGGTGTATTAGCAATGGTGGAAGTAAGAACAGAACCAGCTGCTATTTGGACGGTTTTGTCTTCGGTGGATGCGAATCCAGCAGGAGAATATTCTTCTTTAATGGTATAGATGCCAACAGGCAACAGGGGGCTTTTGTCTGTTTTTCCTTCCGAGTTGGTAACAAGCTGCGCTACGCGTGAGCCTTCGTCATTGTAGATACCAAAGGTAGCGCCTTCTAATGAATAGGTGGCGTTGTTTTCGTTGAGTGAAGGATTGCTTGAAGTTTTTCGCAGCTCAATATATCCACCGAAGTTTTTCTGGATTTCGGCTTTGAAGTAGACAGTTTGATAGCCAATGAGTCCCAGGCTGTTTCGTGGTCCATCGGGTTTAGCGGCTCCTGGAGGGGTAATGGTCACATCATAGGTAACAACGCCCGCTTCAATATCAACATCTGCTAGAGTCGCTTTGTAGTCTGCCCAGGTATAAGATGGCGCAGCGGCGCTAGGAAGAGAACAGGAACCTGTTCCCGAGCACCCTTCCAATTCTCCTGAAAAACCAGAGATGCTAAATTTGGCTGGGTGAACACCCCATGTTGCGCCAATATAGCATCTTCCTGAAAGGGTTTCTGGTATATCGAAGTCTGCATCTACGGTTGCTACCTTGTCTGGTTCACTGATAGAAAAAAGGGCATAAACCGTAGTGGAAGCACTAATGGGAGCCGAGAAATCAAAGGTGGAATTGTCATTGGAATTGACCCAGCGGACAAAGGAATATCCTGTTTTTGACGGTTGCTGCGGAATGCTTCCATAGGCTTGCTCAAATGAAGATCCTTTAGGCACCGACACTTCTAAATCTTGTGTTTTGTTGTCGTTGAAAGAAATGCGTACGGTATAGTCTGATTGTTCAAATTTGCCAACAACGGTAATGCTTTCATTTACGGCAGTGTTAAACCAGTCGAAAGATTCGCCTTGTTCCGTTTTCCACACAAGCTTATAGCCTTCCAGCTCTTTTTGCTCTATCAGGTCTGCCAATATTTGATTTCCCTGATCATCAACCATAAAACGAGGATCACTTTTAACGGGTTGACCTTTGATAAAATCCTTTCCCGCTTCAAGGACAGGAATGCTTTCTGAAAACCCTTCAACTTGGATAGTAATAGTGATAGGGGCATCGTCTGCAGGAGTGTCGTTTGCGCTAGAAAGCGTATCTTCAAGTGCCTGGGTGCTTTGGGGATAGATTAATCCCAAGACAAGAGCGAATACCAAACCTCCAAGAATGAACAAAAGAGCGCTCCCTGGAAGGATAGCGTTCTTTGGAAAGAGAATGCTTCCCGAATTTAGAAAGGCAGGTTGATACGATTTGCCAATCCTATTGTTTGCATGCCGTTTGAGGGAATGGTTACAAATAGCGGTATTCATAGCTTCTCCTTTCGTTTGGAGGGAACCGAGATACCTTTAATTGTGAAAGGCGAAATTCACATAAAAGAGAAGTTTGAGGCATACTTTTTGCACAAAAGAGAAAAAGAAAGTGCACGTAAAGTGCACAATGCGCTCACATTAAGCCCATAAATCAAGCGCATCGTGAGGAAGAGTTAATTTATCTTTTGCGTAACGGTTTTGTCTCTTGAAATAATTGAAGGTGCGTTTTGTGTAGAGGTGGAGTAAAGTCTCGATCAACCCTGATAATGATATAAACCATGTTTAGTTTGTTTAAACGATTGAACTAAGGTACGTAGCTTAGTTAGGGTAACTCGCCTAGTTTGGCTAGGCTAATAACAAAGAGATAATTGAGTTTGCGTAATAACGCTGAGTATAGAGGAAGGCCTACCTCATGATTTATTCAAATGTTGCAGAATTAATCGGAAACACTCCTTTATTAGAGCTTGTAAATTACGAAAAGAATCACCAGCTAAAAGCGAAGGTGGTTGCAAAAATCGAAGCGTTTAATCCTGCGGGATCTGCTAAAGATCGCATTGCAAAAGAAATGCTTGAGAGGGCAGAGCGCGAGGGAAAGCTTGATGCCGATACGGTAATAATCGAGCCAACTTCAGGAAATACTGGTATTGCACTAGCGGCGCTTGCAGCAGCGCGCGGGAATCGCACGATTATTGTTATGCCTGACACCATGAGTATTGAGCGTCGAATTCTTATGAGGGCTTATGGTGCAGAAGTTGTACTGACCGAAGGCGCTAAAGGAATGGCAGGTGCCATTGCTAAAGCGGATGAGATTGCAAAAGAGTTTCCTAATTCTATTATTGCGGGGCAATTTGTGAATCCTGCAAATCCTGCTGCTCATGAAGCAACTACCGGTCCGGAAATATGGCAGGCAACTGAAGGTAAAGTAGATATCTTAGTTGCTGGCGTGGGTACCGGTGGCACCTTGTCTGGTTCTGGTAAATACTTAAAGTCTCAAAATCCTGACATAAAGGTTGTTGCCGTTGAGCCAGCGGGGTCCCCTGTTCTTTCGGAAGGCCGTGCGGGAGCCCATGGACTACAGGGAATTGGCGCGGGCTTTATACCCGACACCTTGGATACAGAAATTTATGATGAAGTGCTTACCGTAACTGAAGAGGATGCCTTTGCGGCAGCACGCGAATTGGCTGCAAAAGAAGGCCTTCTTGTTGGTATCTCTTCGGGCGCTGCACTTTCTGCGGCAGCACGTGTTGCCAAGCGTCCCGAAAACGAAGGAAAGACTATCGTAGTTGTTCTGCCAGATACGGGTGAGCGTTATCTTTCGTCAGCATTATTTGCTCATTTGGGCGAAGCGGAGTAAAACCATGTCCTTCGAAAAGGAAAATCGTCAAGCAATTATTGCTTACTTCGAGCAGGGTGCAAGAGGCAATGCGAGCAGTAAAAAGCTTGGCGTTGAGGTAGAACATTTTGTAGTGCATGAGCATTCGCGCAAAGCGCTTTCCTATGAAGGCGATGCGCATTTTGGCGTGCGTGATATTCTTGCGTACCTCTCTGATTGCTATCCTCGAAAGATGCAAGGTGTAGAAGGTGATTTGATAGGTCTTGCCGATGATGAGGCATCACTTACGTTGGAGCCTGCTGCGCAATTGGAAATCAGTATTGCTCCCTTTGAGGATATTCGCGAAATTGTTCGTGTATATAAGCGCTTTCGTTCTTTAGTGGATCCTTTTTTGGAACAGCATCAGTGCAAGCTAATCACTTTGGGATATCACCCTACGGAAAAAGCGCTTGATCTATCACTTATCCCAAAGCAGCGTTATCGCTTCATGAATGAGTATTTCCGTGCGCTAGGAACTCATGGAGAGCGAATGATGCGCGCCTCTGCTTCAACTCAGGTTTCAGTTGATTATTCCGATGAGGCTGACGCTGTTCGAAAGCTAAGAGTAGCGCAAGCTTTAGTGCCTATGATCGCCTTTTTGACGGATAATGTTGAGCGTTTTGAAGGAGAAGTGCCAGAAAGACCCTTGTCGCGATTACAAATGTGGCGTGATGTAGACAATGATCGCTGTGGTCAAATTCCAGGCTTATTTGATGAGGATTTTGGTTTTGCCTCCTATGCCGATTGGCTTTTGTCGACGTGTCCTATTTTTGTAACACGTGCTTCGGTAGCTGATCCTCAGGGTCCTGCTCTACGAGAAGTGAACGGACTTACCGCCGCTGAGGCGTATGCTGATGCGCCCATGTCAACTGAGGATATTGAGCATTTGTTATCAATGTTTTGGCCTGATGTGCGTCTTAAGCATTTTGTGGAAATTCGTCCTGCTGACGCACTGCCGATTGATGCTGTTGCAGGATATGCTGCTCTTATTAAAGGTATTTTTTATTCTTCAGAATCTCTTGATTGCATCGAAGAAGCTTTTGGTGTGGTAGAGGGTTTGTGGCCACTTTCTTCCGATTACACCGAATCTGCAGCAGAGACCATTCGAGAAAATGGTTTGCAGGCAACTATTTGTGAAATGAGATTAGAAGACTGGCTAGAGCTCTTGTTTAAAGTTGCTCAAGAAGCACTGCAGCGTATGGACTGCGCAGAAGAGTGCACGTATTTAGCTGACTTCAAAAGCTGGTCAAAGAATAAAGTCTGATGTCTGCAGGAGTATGTTTAGCGATGTCGGTTAGGTGCCGCTCATACCATCCATGCATTAAGCAAGCGCTAGCTAAAGCAGTAACGCTCGTGAACAGGATTCGCACGAAGCAATATGCGTTGTTTGGAGTTGTCTACAAATTCGCTTTTCTAATTCCTGAACGGGAATATTTTGAGCGTTGCTTACGCTAGAGACCAAATATTGAGCGTTTGTCTTAAAACTGAATTTGGATTCGTCGGGCATATGGTCGCAGTCTTCTAGCAGACCTTCACGATGCAGGTATGCAATAAGGCCAATAAGACCGCTCGTAACATATTCGATAACAAGGCGGGTATCCAGGGTGAGCTCTTCGTCGGGTTCGCAAAGGAGATTCTCCCATATGCCAACTACCGCTTCTTTAACTTTGATGTCAATGCCATTCTTGTCGCCACGATTCATCATAAGTCCGAATCGCTTGATGTGCAGCGCAAAACCTTCTTCTTCGAAGGGGTCTGCCTTAAAGCAGAACAGATAAAACAAGGCACGAGGAACGCTGTTTGCGATGAAGAGTTCATCTTGGATAACCGCCTCAATAAGCTCTTCTAGCGAGTTGTAATGATAATAAAACGTACCGCGGTTACATTTCGCCTGTGCGGTAATCATGCTTACGGTGATGTCATTTAGATTATGTTGTTGCAATAAACCCCAAAACGAATCTTTGATGCGTTGTTCAGCGGAATCGCCTTGGTCTTTTCTTGGTCGAGCCATGTGAGGATCTCCTGATAATAAAGGGTTTTGATAAGCTTACTCTGAGTGAGACGCTCTCGCGTTCATGATAAGCATCTGTAACCTGTTCTCAATGTTTGCGAAACTTACATCGGGATCAAAGTCCAAAGGAAGAATCTGTGCGTCGGGGTAGAGCTCTTTCAGCCGTTTTGCTATGCCTCGGCCTACAACATGGTTAGGCAAACAACCAAAAGGCTGCAAGATTACAAATGCCCGACAGCCATGCTCTGCATGGTGCAGTATCTCGGCGGGAATCAGAACACCTTCACCCGCATCAAAGGTGTGGTGGATGATGGGATCGCTTGCTTTTACCAATTCGGGCATACGGGTAGGTGGGGTATACAAGGGGTGCGCTTTAGCGATTTTGTTGGTCATATCGTGAGCCAAATCAAATACATGGTTATCAATGGCATACGTTGCTTTTAGTGGGAACGGTCTATCCACCTTGTATTCTTTTACCTGGGAGTTTTGATAGAAATAGGTTTTACGAATGACATCGGTCATGCGAGCTTCTATAACTTCAAGACCATTCTTTTCCAGATAGTCTTCAATGTCGTGGTTTGCGCCAGGATGGAAATTAAGCAGGTATTCACCAACGATAAGTACGGTTGGGCGGGGGTTGCTTCTATCGTAGCTAACCTGTTTCATGATCTCGATAGATTGAACAAAAGCTTTCTTAGCACCATGGACGCCACCTGTTTCAAGGCCGTCAACCAAGCAATCAAGAGCACGCTCGAATGCCTCATTTGCGCTTCCTTCAACTAATTCATAAGGGCGCATTTTGCGAAGGAGCTCTTCAAGGGCATCTATCATGGGCAGGGTATATGCTATGCGAATAGCCGATATCAAGCTCAGCTTAAAGCCTGGATGTATGTTGTGGAAATCTACATCGTCATTAGTGATGATAGGTACCTGTTCATATCCAGCGTCATCGAGTGCTTTGCGTAAAAGTGCTGCGTAATGAGTCAGGCGGCAGTCGCCAATGTATTTGCCCGTAGCAACGGCAACGTGATCCAAATCATATTCGCCTGATTCAAGGGCTTCAAGTGCTTCACCAATGACGATTTGCGCAGGGAAGCATATATCGTTATGAACATACTTTTTGCCCAGATAGATTGCGCGTTCGCGACCAATAGGAAGTGAAACCGTTCGCAGCCCCTGTTTTGAGAAAACGGCAGACATGATACGACTGAAGGCATGCGAAGTGTTGGGAACAAGAACTACACGTTCTTCAACGGCTTTCTTGTCGAACTTTTGCGGATAGGGATCCGATAGCTTTGCTCCTGTTTCGCGCGCAACTTGTTCGTCGTTTGCTTGCTCTAGGGTGGCTAAGTTTACCGAATCAATGTCATCAGAGCTTCCCTCAAACGCCTCGGGCGACTTTAGGGTTTGCTTTGAATTTGCGGCTGAAGTATTAGGATCGACAGCATCTGATTGTGTGTGACGACGTTCGATGGTTTCAACGAATGAGCGCGTACGAATGCCTAAAGGTCCGTGAATATCGCTTTCGTCTACCTTAAGAACAAGGGGGATTTTCGGACCCACTTCTTTCATGAGGCGGATGATTTCATCGGAGAGATATGCATCATGTCCGCAACCGAAGCTTACGATTTGGACGTATTCCATGTGGGAGCTTTGCGCCGCTATAACAGCAGAAGAAAGCATGCGTGCATGGAAATTATTGACGATATCGATCAAGCTGTTATCAAGCACCACTTCATTTACGCCAGGTACCGAATCGGCGGTGATTACTGGTATGCCCATATCGGTAAAGAAGTTAGGAAGTTCGTGGTTTACTAAGGTGTCATTGTGGTAAGGGCGACCTGCTAACACAATGGCATAGCGGCCTTCCTTGCGAACTTGCGCCAGTACTTCTGCACCGCGCTTTTGCATGGTTTCTTGAAATGCTTTTTGAGCTGCATCAGCTTGTTTAAGCGCTTCTTGGGTGGCCTTTTTGGGAATTGCAAAGGTGCCATGGAAATACTTTGCCAACTGGTTTGTGCGATCCTTTTCGGTGAACCAGTGGAAAAGAGGACTATCAAAAGGAGTGTTCCAGCGGCGTTCGGGGTTATCCGAGTTTTTAATTACCAGGGGATATCCTTTTACCACGGCACACATCGATTGACTGGTGTCTGCTTGGTTTTCCGAAGGAACAGTGGTAACGATTGGCATAAAAATACGATCGACGCCCTGCTTATGAAGATCGCGCAAGTGACCATGTACAAGCTTTGCAGGGAAACAGACGGTATCGGATGCAACTGCCTGTAGGCCGTCTTCGTATATGGCACGCGTGCTTAAGTGAGACAGTTTTACCGTAAAACCAAGAGCCTGCAAAAGGGTTTTCCAGAAAGGCATGGTATCCCAATAGAACAACACACGGGGAAGCCCGATGGTGATGTTTTGGTCAGGCAACAAGGCACTATGAGGCCAATCTTGGAAGAGGAGCTCTTCGCGTTCGGTATATAAATTAGGTACGCTATCCATCGCTTGTTTGGCGGCACGTACAGCATCGCGTACGCTCGAATCTTTTGGATCGCCTACCACTTCACCACGTGGGCAGCGATTTCCTGTTATCCAAGAAGAGCCGTTCGAGAAGGTGATGCGCGTGCGATTGCAGCGATTCGCACAGAAGGGGCAAATCAGATTGGTTTCTTGCTCGTAGCTAAAATCGCGCAGAGCATCCCAGCCGATAAAGGATGATGCTTCAAGGGTGGTTGTGTTGGAGTTTGCTTGTGAAGAGGACGATAAAGCGTCCGCGTGGGTGCTCTTTTGGTTTTGATGCATTTCTTTTGCTTCAAGCTGTTCTTGCGCAATAAGTGCAGCTCCAATAGCTCCCATAAGACCTGGGTAGGGAGCGCGTACCACTTCATGCCCAACGTATTGCTCGAAGGCGCGCAGTACGGCATCGTTTAAGAAGGTGCCTCCTTGGACAACAATTTTACTGCCTAAACTATCAAGATTAGAAACGCGAATAACTTTCGTGAAAACGTTTTCGATGATCGAGCGACACAAGCCCGCCATAATATCATCGGGCGTTTTGCCATTTTTCTGTTCGGTCACAATGCTGGAGTTCATAAATACCGTGCAACGGCTACCCAGTACTGCGGGGGATTCGGAGCGAAATGCTGATTCTGCAATATCTTTAGTTTCGATACCTAAGGTGGAAGCAAAATTTTCCAGGAAGGAACCGCATCCACTTGAGCAGGCTTCATTAACTACAACGTTGGTGATAATGCCTTCATCTATCCAAAGGGCCTTCATGTCCTGTCCGCCGATATCAAGAATAAACGTAACATCGGGAACATAGCGCTGGGCTGCATGGGCATGGGCAACCGTTTCTACAGTGTGGCTATCTGCGCCAAATGCTTGGGCGAACATGTATTCGCCATAGCCTGTAGTACCTACTCCGAGAACGTCCAATTCAAAGCCTTGTTGGGCGTAAGAATCGTGTAGATGCAAGAGAGCATTCTGGGCAACTTTGAGCGGCTCGCCTTCGTTGGGGGCATAGAAGGAATCTATGAGGTTACCTTCAGTGTCGAGCAAAACAAGTTTTGTCGTCGTTGAGCCAGAGTCAATTCCTAAATAGACAGAAAGAGGCTTAGTGGGCAATGAAGGACCATCGGAATGCTCATTTTGGTCGGGAGCGTTTTCCGTAAGAATGACAGAATAAGCCGAAGAGGCATCTCCTAAAGGGTGGCGCTGTTCAAAGGCTTCACGTTCTTCGGCATTTTCGAACAAGGGGAGTGACAACTCTAAAGATTGGGTGGTATCACTGCTGTCATCTTCGCATGAACACATTGCGGTTGCTCCATCAATTACTACAATGCGTTTTGTTTCTAGGGTATGGATTGCCTCGTCTAAATCCAGTATTGCAGGAATATCGCGGAAGAGATCGGTTAGTGAAAGTGCCGCACCAACAGCAACAATCGTTTCAGGGTGTTCGGGGATAATAATGTCTTCACGGCCTAAATCCAGGCGTTCTGCAAAAACTTTAATGAGGCGTGGGTTAAACGTTAAGGGACCGCCCTCAAAAACTACAGGGGCAACAATATCTAAGCCCTGTGCCAAGCCGCCAATGGTTTGCTTGGCAATGGCATGAAATGAAGAAAGAGCGATTTCTTCTCGAGAAACCCCTTGGTTTAACAGCGGCTGAATATCCGTTTTGGCATATACACCACAGCGGCCAGAAATGTTATGAACAGACGTACCTTTGGCGGCGAGGTCATTAAACTTTTCTGTAGGAACTTTAAGTAAGGTAGCTATTTCGTCAATGAAGGCGCCCGTTCCGCCTGCGCAGCTACCATTCATACGCATGTCGGCAACATTGAGGCGCTCCTGTGTTGTGTCGTATTCGAAAAACACCATTTTTGCGTCTTGGCCACCAAGCTCGATGGCTGTTCGAGCGGTGGGATAAAAGGCGGTTACTGCCAGGGCATTTGCAACAACTTCCTGTACATAAGGAACCTCAAGCGCTTGTGCAAGGGCGGCACCACCTGAACCGCAAAATGCTGCACGGAGAGGGGTGTTAGGAAATTCTTGTTTTACTTCAATAAAAAGATTTTTGACGCATTCAACCTGGCGTGCATGGTGGCGGGCGTATCGACGAAAGAGAACTTTTTCTGCAGTAGGATCATATACGGCAATTTTTCCCGTAGTGGATCCCACATCTATGCCTACGAGCAATGCCTGAACAGACGTGGAGGTATCAGTTGAGGACGTTAGGTTTTCGGGTGAAGTACCTGATGATGAAGAATTCGTAGGGCATTCGGGTAGGGTATTTATTGATGAGGTACTTACTTTATTATTAGTTGAATAAGTCTTAGCTGGAGTCGGTTGTTGTTGGGGCATTTCCGTCACGAATACACACAAGCTTTCTCTATAAAACTAAACGTTTTGTCCAATTAATCGTGCTCATTTTACTAAACACTGTGTTCAATTAAAAGAGTTAATTAGCTGTAATCAGGTAACTTAGGATAAGCACGTATAATAAAAACAACATTAGTTACAAGAACGGAGGGGAACGTTATGGCTAAGTCAATTGAAGATGGTTTCAAGGATATTTTTCTCGCTGGAGTTGGGGCTTTAGCGCTTACGGGTGAAAAGGCAAAAGAAGTAGTAGATACCCTTATTGAAAAGGGAAATCTTACGGTTGAGCAAGGTAAAGATATCAACCAGGAATTGCAGCATAAAGCAGCAGAAACTATCTCAAAGGTTCGCGAAGAAACAGTGGCACAAGCTTTGAAAACCATGTCTCCAGAAGAGCGCGAGGAATTCGCAGCTACGGTTTCCCGTCTTGTTGCAGAATCTAATGCGGCAACTGAACCCGAAGTGGTGGAAACCGAAGCAGAAACAGTAGAGGCAGAAGAAGCCACCCAAAAAGCAGCTGAATAAATCCTTGCTGCACAGAACAAAAACTTTACCGAATTCGGCTATAAATTCGGCTCTATAAACGTCGCAGTAAGAATTTCGCTTATACCATAAGCGCTTTCATTCGTGGCAGGAATCTATAACTATGGCGGAAAACTCGCTTCTGAAATATATGTTTAGAGACGGGGCAGAAGTCGATCCCGATCAAAAGTTTGGCTTAAGTCGTAAGTCTCGTATGCATCGTTTGCGTGAGATTATTAAGCTCATGCGTAAGCATCGTGTGCAAGAAGGGTTAAGTCCTGATCAATTACGTAGTTTTTTGATTGATCTTGGTCCAAGTTTTATCAAGATTGGACAAATGCTTTCGCTGCGATCGGAAATTCTGCCCCAAGCATATTGCGATGCGCTGTCCGATCTTCAAATGGATTGCGATCCTATGCCATTTGAAGACACTCTTGCTGCGCTAGAAGATGTATACGGTAGCCGTTTTCATGATATTTTCCGAAAGATAGATCCAAAACCTTTAGGGAGCGCTTCTCTTGCGCAGGTTCATAAAGCTGAACTTTCCAATGGCGATGTAGTTGCAGTAAAAGTTCAGCGTCCCGGCGTTCGCGCGGTAATGGCGCAAGATATTGATGTTATGCGCTCGGTTGCAAAGCATGTTTCACGCTTTATGAAAGATACCCAGATGCTCGATCTGCGAGATGTGGTTGAAGAGCTTTGGGCAACGTTTTTGGAAGAAACCGACTTTATGAAGGAGGCGAATAACCTCCGTGAATTCGCTGAACTGAATAAAGACGTGGTATTTATTTCTTGTCCTAAACCCTATATGGAATACTGCACTGAATCAGTGCTGGTTATGGAATATATAGAGGGCGTTTCTATTCGCGACACCAAAAGACTTAAAGAACTAGGGTACGACCTGGACGAAATTGGTCTTAAGGTAATGGATAACTATGCCACCCAAATCCTTGAGCATGGCTTTTTCCATGCCGATCCGCATCCAGGAAATTTATTTGTACATGAAGGCAAGGTTGTTTATCTTGACCTGGGCATTATGGGCAGACTTTCGGTTCGCGAACGTATGGGCTTCAGCAAGATTATTGAGGCTGTGGGGGCTCAAAATGCAAGTGATCTGAAAGATGCGCTTATTTCGTTTTCGGTAGAGCATGATTTAGCTTCTATCGATCATGCTCGTCTTTTGGCGGAGCTTGATAATGTTTTGAAAAGCTACTGTTCTACCAATGTGGCCGACATTGATATTGGTGCATTGCTGAGCGACATTATGGCGCTTACGAGGCAATGTAAGGTAACGCTTCCTTCTTCGGTTACCGCAGTTTCGCGCGGCATAGTAACCATGGAGGGGTCTTTGGCCGAATACCTCGCGAATACTAATATGATCGAAATTATCAATGGCCATATTATTCGATCAAAAAACACTCAAGAAGAATTAGAAACGCGCATCAAGACCATGCTTGTTTCATTTGATACTTCGCTGAGAAGTATGTTAAAAGCAGCTGAATATTCTGGAGAAATGTTCAGGATGCTTTCTCGTGGTCAGCTGAAAGTTAATATGGAAATGCTTGGTTCGACAGAACCGCTTCGAAAAGTAAGCCGCATTGCAAATCGCCTTGCGATGAGTTTGGTTATTGCGGGTTTGCTGGTTAGTGGCAGTTTGATTATTTCAGTTGATATGCCACGTGTCTTTGGATTGCCGATTCTTTCGTTTATTGAATATGTTTCGGCATTCGTGCTGTTTATTTGGATGGCATGGGATATGTTTAGGAAGACGCGACGACCGTAAGGTATACGGAAAAAGACGATTTGTTAGCAAAGAGTAAGTAGGCGTAATGCTTGTTGTCCTACGAAAGGGGCTTTTGTGAATTCAGATGTGCGTATTATCCGTGGCTTAAATATTGCCACGCTTGTTTTTTCTATTATGGGCGCTTTAATAGGTGGCGCTTTTATGGCATTGATGATTTCGGCTTCATCAATGTTGTCGGATCCAACATTTTTTAACGCTTTTGTGCAAGAACTGCAGGCAGGATCTTCTGGCTCTGCCGCCTTTGACGGAAGTTCTGCAGCAAATTCTTATGATTATTCGTCTATGAGTGATGAAGAAATTCGTGAAGCTGCTGTGTTTGGAATGAATGTCGTTATTGGTTTAGCGGTAGGGTATTTACTACTTAACGTGGTTGGTATTGCAGCTAGTATCATTACTCTTCGCGCTCTTTCAACTCCCGAAAAACTGCGCAGTGCTTTTGGTTGGACTATTGCAGGTGCTGTTTGCCAAGGCGTTATTTTCTCTATCATTACGTGCGTTTGCTTTGTAATTTCTGCTTGGATGATAAGCCGCGTTCGTAAAAGCTTTGCCGCTTATAATCAAGGCTTTCCTTACCAGGGTGCCACGCCACAATCGGGTATGTATCAGGGAAATCCTGGTCAAATGAATTATCCGAATCAAGGTAATGTAGCTGGCCAAAATGGTGGTTACCCTAATGGTGGTTATGGCGCTCAGCAGCCCATGCAGCCCATGCAGCCCCAGCAGCCCATGCAGCCGCAGGGCGGTGCAACACAACCACAGCAGCCTGCTCAACCCGTTGCCCCTCAGCAGCCAGCTCAACAGCAGCCTGCTGCATCTCAGTCTGCACAGCCTGCTCAGCTTCAGCAACCTGTTGATTCCCCGCAGTCGGGTCAGCTAACACAGCCAGCTGATCAAGATTCAAGCGAAACTAAATAATTAATCGAACGTTCTTTTAATTATCTAGCTACCTACGTTTGATACTTAGATTTTCGTGCGCTTACCGAAGTATGGTTTCCATACTTCGGTACTCTTTTACTATGGATAAAGTTGATGCTTTATGCATGGAAGGAACACTATGAAAATTGCTGTTTTAGAGCCTCTTGGAATTCCAGAAGCTGATCTTCGTTCTTTGATTTTGAACGCAGTAGGGGATACCGATGTCGAATTGGTTACCTATACTGATCGCAAAGAAGATGAAGCAACGCTTATCGAACGCAGCGGAGATGCGGATGTAGTTGTTGTTTCTATTATTGCTTATCCTGCTTCCGTTATGGAAAAGAATCCTAACTTGAAGTATGTATGCGTTGCTTTTACTGGTTATGACCATGTTGATATGGCTTATTGCCGCGAACATGGGATTCAGGTTTCAAATTGTGCTGGCTATTCTACCGTTGCGGTTGCAGATTTAGTATTTGGCCTTTTGCTTGATGTTTATCGCAACATTTCTGTTCTTAATTCCCAGGTGCGTTCAGGGGGAACAAAGGATGGCTTGGTTGGTCCTGAGCTGGAAGGTAAGCGCTTTGGCGTTATTGGGGCTGGTGCCATTGGTACTCGCGTAATGCGTATTGCTTCTGCTTTTGGTTGTGAAGTGGTTGCTTATTCTCGTACCGTAAAAGATATCGAAGGAGTTAGCTTCGTTGCTTTGGACGAGCTGCTTTCAACTTCAGATATTGTTAGTTTACATGTTCCTCAAACGCCTGAAACAACGGGAATGATTGGCAAAGATCAAATTGCTCTGATGAAATCAAGTGCTGTTCTGATCAACTGTGCTCGTGGTCCCATTGTTGATTCGCAAGCGCTGGCTGATGCTCTTAATGAAGAACGTATTGCTGGTGCTGGTATTGACGTTTTGGAAATGGAGCCGCCATTCCCCGCTGATCATCCGCTACTTAACGCAAAGAACACTATCGTAACTCCTCATGTTGCGTTCGCTTCAAATGAGGCAATGCAAAAGCGTGCCGTTATTGTTGCGGATAATATTGCTTCTTATTTAGCGGGAGATACCAACAATCTTGTTTCATAGGCGTATACTCACAAGAGCAAACGTCTAAAAGGTAACGTTGTGCGGCAGGACTTATGGTCCTGCCGCTGTGTTTAAACTACTGTGGTGTTGGTACATGATTTCTGCATTTAAGCGTCATTATGAAAAAGTGATATGTGGATGCTGTTTTTTACTGCTCTTTACTAATGTTGGCTTAGCTTCAACTTCTTTTTCGGTGTACCAACCCTATCTTGTTGAACTTCCTGGTGTCGGTCATTCAGGTGGTTCAATTGTTATTTCAGTGCGAACCTTCGTTTCCCTTATTGCGATGTTTTTAGTTGCGCGCTATTACGAGAAGCTAGATTGCAGAAGAGGCGTTGCTATTGCATCGTTTTTTGTAGGTGCGGGCTTTGTGACGTATGCTCTTTGCACTTCTAACTTTATAGGGCTTTGCATAGGGTCAGTTTTAACGGGTCTAGGGTATGGCTTTGGTGGCATGGTGGCTTCTACTATGCTTATAGGTCGTTGGTTTAAAGACCACGTCGCAACTGCGGCAGGTGTTGCTGCAGTTGGTTCGGGTGTTGCTGCAGTTGTTGTTCCTCCTGCTGTTGTTGCATTGGAAAGTGCGCTTTCTCTTTCTTCGGCTTTTGCAGCTGAAGGCTTACTGGCACTTGTTGATGGTGCTTTGTTGTATGTATTGCTTCGAAACAAGCCTGAAGATATTGGCTTGAGTGCCTATGTTGATCCTAAGCTAATTCAGCAAGATGACATTCAGGCGGAAACAGGTAAGGGTGAATCGCTTCGAGAAGGAGCGGATCAGCATGAAGAAACTTGCGATAAGAGCTCTAAAGCAAAAATCGCAAACAAGAACAAACCGAAGAAATCCAATACCCGCATCAGCCGAAATTTGCCACCGAAAATGGTTCCTGTGGTATTTATCGCGATGGTGTTTATTGGATGCGTTTCTGTGGGCGGATCTAATTATTTGGCAGTTTTGTTTACCTCTGAGGGGTTCACTACGGAATATGCCGCATTTTTAGTTTCCATCAGTGGTGCGTGCCTTACCTTGTCTAAGCTTTTCATGGGAATGATTTTCGATAAAGTGGGCACGTGCAAGGGTTCATTTGCATTCTTCTGCCTCTTCATTGCAGGAATGCTTCTTCTTTGTCTTTCTGACATGGGCAATCATAATTTCGCATTTTCTGGAGTTGTTCTATATAGCTTAGGCTTGGCTCTTGGAACTGTGGGCATATCTATCTGGTCCATAGAATTGGCTCCGCGTGGTCAGCAGGTTAAGACAATTAGAAACTTTCAGATTGCCTATGCTCTTGGTGGATTTATCTTTACCTTCTTACCAGGCTTTCTTATGGAGGCGACAGGAACTTATCTCAGTTCGTATCTCACCTTATTTGTCATGATGATTACAGCTGCCATTATCATTGTTGGTCTGTATTTGGTGCTTGACAGACGCGCAGCTCGTGCATTTAATAAACAGCTTCCAAATAAAGTGAAATAAGCAGAATAAAAAAGCTGTTAATACAGGGCAATCAATACGGTATAAGTAATAACCGTGCAAGCAGTGCAGCATGAGTGCGAATTCGATAAACTGTTATTTCTTAGATTTATTAAACAGCGGAAAAAGCAAAATAATCCTGATAGTTTAACGTAGTGTGAACACGTTATTAGCGTGCAATTATCGATACCGATCAAAGGTTAACAATACTTAACTCCATCTTACATCCTTTTAACATTTGCCTTGCTATTCTTGCCTAGACGTTATGAGATGCGGGGAAACTGCGTGTTTCGTAACGGAACAGGCAAGAGACACGCATGTCGTTTCGAACCTGCGATTAAGGCAAATATCCATTAAAAGGAGGAACAAGAAGAGTATGGATATCGCTACTCTTGTCGTCGTGGGCTTAGTAATTATTGTTGCCCTTACGTTCGACTTTACGAATGGCTTCCATGACACGGCAAATGCCATGGCAACTTCTATTGCTACCGGCGCTTTGAAGCCAAAAACAGCAGTTATTGCTGCAGGTACGTTAAACCTTATCGGTGCTTTTCTTTCTACAGAAGTTGCAAACACCATTTCAGGCGGTCTTATTAACGAACAGGCAGTAACTATTGCACCTGAATTTATTTTGGCGGGTTTGTTGGGTGCAATCATTTGGAATTTGTTGACATGGCTCGTTGGCCTTCCTTCTAGTTCCTCCCATGCTTTGTTCGGTGGACTTGTAGGTGCCGTTATTGTTGGCGCTGGCACTCAGGGTATTAACTTCTTTGCGGTGCTTACAAAGATTCTTATTCCTGCATTGATTTCTCCTGTAGTTGCTGGTCTTGCAGCATTCATTGCGGTCAAACTAATTTATTTCATCGTTAAATCCTTGGATGAAAAATATATCGAAAATGGCTTCCGCCATGGTCAGACCATTACTGCTTGTTTGGTAGCGCTTTCTCATGGCACCAACGACGCTCAGAAAACCATGGGTATTATTACTCTGACGCTGATTGCCGTAGGTATTCAGCCTTCTGGTACTGATCCTCAATTGTGGGTAGTCGCTGTGTGCGGTTTGGCAATTGCTCTGGGCACTTACATGGGCGGTTGGCGTGTAATTCGCACGCTCGGTAAGGGTCTGACGGAAATCAATACCCCTCAGGGCTTTGCTGCTGAGGCAAGTTCTGCAACTACCATTTTGGTTTCTTCCCACCTTGGTTTTGCTCTTTCTACCACCCAGGTTTGCTCTGGCTCTATTATTGGTGTTGGTTTAGGCAAAAAGGGCAACGAAGTTAACTGGGGTGTTGCGGGTCGTATGCTTATCGCTTGGCTCATCACCTTCCCAGCAGCAGGCATCATTGCTGCAGCTGCTTGTTCGGTAGCTAAGATTAATGTTTTCGGCACCGCTGCGGTTGTTGTGATGGCGGCCATTATTGCAATAGTTATCTTCCGCTTGTCTCGTCGCAATCCTGTTAACTCTCTTAATGTTAACGAAGGCACTGAGGTCAAGATCAACCTCGACAACAAACAACAAGCTACGGCTGCTGCATAAGAGAGGGGAATGTGATGGAAGAAGTAATGAATTTCGTTACGGTACTCGTAGTTGCCGTAGTTATTGCTGGCGGTATTGGCACCATGTATGCAACAGGGCTTCGCTTGTGGGCACGTAGTGCTGCAGCAGAGCAGGAGGGCGATGGCTTTATGGGCTCTCGCATTGCTTCCGTTGCCTGTTTTGCCGCTTGTGTTTTGGTGGTGCTGTTTGCACTGTGGCTCATGATTCCAATGTTCCACTAGGCTGTTAGGAGAGATTGAATACCATGAAAAACATTCTTGTTGGTATTGACGGCAGTGATCGCAGCCAGTGTGCGCTGGATTGGGCTACCGCCTTGGCAAATAAAACTGAAGGTGCTCAAATTACGTTATTGGCAGTTATCGACCCTGGATCTGCTCGTCTGGCTGGTTCTGATGAAAAGATTTTACAGACTGCGGTTGACAACGTATTAGGCTCTGCACAAGAACGCATCGCGGAAAATTATCCTGCTCTTACGGTTCACACAACTGTAGGTAGGGGAGATATCGTTGAGGCTTTGATCGCTGCATCTGAAGACCACGACATTGTAGTACTTGGTTCTCACCACAACAAAACAGTTGGCGAGCGCGTCTTTGGCGCAAAGGGCTTGCGTGTTGCTACAGGTTCTAAAACAGCAACGGCAGTTATCCCTTCCGATTACACGCCAGATCATAGCGGACGTGGCATCATGGTGGGCGTCGGTCCTGATGATACCAGTAACGATGCTGTGGTAACGGGCGTCAATATGGCTCTTGCTTTCAATGAGCCTTTGGAACTTGTTTCTGCATGGGGTGTTCCAACGCTGCTTGCTCGTTCAGCTGAAGTTATGGGCGGTGGACTGCAGCCAGTAGGTGAAATGTTCCAGCGTAAGCTTGATACGCTGATTGCTCAGATTAAGGAAAAGTATCCCGAGCTTGAGGTGATGGGTCGCTCTGTTGAGGGCTCTTCTCCAACTCAGGTAATTATGGAATGCGCTAAAGACAAGCGAATGCTTTTACTGGGCACCCATGCTCGATCTCGCGTAAGCCGTGCATTGTTTGGATCGGTAACGTTTGGCGTGCTTTCTCGCTTAGAGATTCCTACCATTATTGTTCATGAACAAGGAGAAGAATAAGCACGTTCTTTCCGCTAAGCTTTAACGAGCTTGTTTGTGCGATATTTGCTTATCTGATACGTGGCTGCATCGAGTACGGTGCAGCCACTTTTGTATTCAGGTTTTTCAGAATAAAAGCGATCACGATTTCGTTAAGAGAAACTTCCGCGCTTTGTCACTTTTCAAGAATTCTCATAACGAAGCGAAAAGAACGCACGCACGTTTTAGGCATCCCAATAATAATTCTTGCTAATCTGGGGCTTCGTTTTTAACGAATCCTTGAAAAGTGGCGCTCCAGAATTTCTCTTCCCAAAATAGTGATCGCTTTTATTGAGGAGAATCCTGTAAACAAGCTTCACTTATTCGGCGCGGCGAACTTCCCATTGATCTGCTATGTAGAAACGGCGCTTGTTTTCGCAAACGGTAAGCGTGATGCGACCTGCGTTAACAAGGTAGATTAAGTGGGCCAGCGTTTCTCCGAGCGAATAGAACTTCTGGTCTATGGTCCATTCATCCCAATTGGGATGTTTCCAAGAAGCGCTGCGGGCGATATCTATTAGGCTTGCATGTCCGTCGGCTACTAGTTCATAGAGTTCTTCTAGACGGTTTTTATGGAACTGCTTAAGGAAATCTACGCGTTGAGCAACCCCCGTAAAGGGTTTGCCGTGTCCAGGTAAGATGAGATCAACATCTAAATCGCGAACCTTATCAAGGCTGTTGAAGAATTCTTTCAAGGCATCGTAAGAGGTAATCCAACTCATAATGCTTGGAGTGATGCGCTCTAGTACGTGGTCTCCTGCGATAAGCACTTTAATGGTGGGCTCGTAAAGGCAGATGTGCCAATCATCGTGTCCTGGTGTGGTAATAACCTGGAATCGATACGATCCGTTGCGATATACATCACCATCAGCAAGATAAAACAGGTCGGGCTGGTTTTTGAGCGGGAGCAATTCCGCGCTTACGCGATAGGTATTTGCATCGCGCTTTTGCATGCTGCGACCATATATTTTGTCAGGCTGAAGAAGATGTCCAATCAAAGGATTAAAGACGGGGGACTGGATATTCATCAAATTCTGCACTTCCTGAAATGAGTGCATGTTGGCATAGATGCGCATCCAGCGTCGCCAGATGCGATCCAAGTTGCTGGTATGGTCAGGATGGGAATGGGTAAGAACGATTTCAACTGATTCCCAATCGCGTCCCAGGGCATGAAGAGCGTTTTCGAGTGCCGCTTCGCAATCGGGGTGGTCGAATCCTACATCAACAATAGTCGTTTTATCTTCGCTGAGGATGAAGTAAGAATTCAAGAATTCAAGTGGGTTGTCTGGCAAGGGAACAGGAACACGGTAAATTCCTGGAAAGAGTTGTTCCATGTTTCCATTGTTGTATTGGTCTAAATATTTAGCTGCCATATGTACTCCCCTGACGTATTTTTGTCCCCGCTACAGCCTATCAAATTACGCGATAGTTGCGTTAGGATGATGAAGGAGAATTTACGAAAGGGTAAAACATGGCATCGAACGTTATGGCGTTAAGCGACATGCATTGTCATGTTGGATTTATGGCGGATCCTTGTCGATTTGTTCAGGAAGCAGAGTTAGCTCAAAGCTGCGTTTTGGCAGTAAGTGCTACGCCCTGTGATTATCGTGCGTTTCGAAGCGTGTTTTCTGGCAACGACCCTCGGTTTGTTTTTCCTGCCCTTGGTATTCATCCGTGGTGGGTTCCCGATACTGAAGAAGAAGTAGCGCGTCTACTTAACGAATTCGATAGCCTTTTCTCTTCGGCAAGTTGTATTGGGGAAATCGGGTTGGATTTTTCTTCCCGCCGCGTCCATACAAAGGAGTGGCAACTAAGGGTTCTTAAGCACATCTTGAAACGTTGTACGGACCGAGGACAGATACTCTTTTCTCTTCATTGCGTTCAGGCGTATCCAGAACTATTTACCTGTCTTGAAAAGAGCGGTGCGCTGAAGCAGTGCAAAGGTATTTTTCATTGGTTTTCAGGATCGTCTGAGCACCTGAGGTATGCCATACAGCAAGGATGTTATTTTTCGGTTAGCAAGCGAATGCTTGCCTCGAAGCGAGGTCGCGAATACGTTAAAGCAATTCCAGAAAACCGCCTTCTTCTAGAAACGGATGCGCCTTTCGTTACGATTCAAAACAATGAAATTCCTTCAGTTCCTTACACTTTTAAGCAAGTTCAAGATGAGCTCTACGAAGCGATTGCTAATTTGGCTGCTATTCGAAAATGCGAAGTAGACTATCTAGCTGGTGTTATAAATAAAAATGCGCAATACTTGCTTAATTTGAAAGACTTCATGCATTAATTTGGAGTATTTGAACAGGTTCATAAAGCGTTATTATCTCAAATATGGAAAATGCGCTTTTAACAGTAGCATCGTTGACGGCCATCATCCTTTTGGGGGTGGTGATGCCTCGTTTTATTAAAATCCCTCACGTCTTTATTGATATTCTTTCCAAAATCGTATTCAACATCACGGTTCCGTGTGCAATTTTCTATGCTTTTGTAACGTCGGAGTTTAATCCGTCTTTCATTTTGTTGGTAGCGGTCGGCTTCATATGTTGTTTTATTCCATGGTTTGTTGCCATGCTTATTACTTGGCGCGAAGATCGTGATCGTCGTGTATTTATGATGTGCAATATCTCCGGTTACAACATAGGTAACTTCGTTTTGCCTTTCGCTATGGCAATGTTTCCCTCTCATACTATTGTTGCAATTTGTTTGTTTGATGCAGGAAATGCACTCATGACTAATGGCGGCATTTACCCGTTTACGAGCGCTTTGGTGGAAAAGGGAACATCGCTAGCGGGAAGAATATTGCTTGCACTGCAACGCCTGATAAAGTCAGTGCCCTTTGACTTGTATGCCTTGCTGGTGATTTTGGCTGTTGCAGGAGTACAAATTCCTCAGCAAGCAGCTACGTTTATTCATCCTATTGCTGAGGCAAATTCGTTTCTTGCCATGTTGCTTTTAGGGTTGATGGTCAACTTTACGATCGATCGCAGCAAAGTTGGTCAGTTAGTTCGCATTGTTCTTTGCCGTTTTATTTTATCGGGATTGCTCTGCGCTGCTTTGTTTATGTTCTTACCGTTTGATTACGAAACTCGTTTGGTGGTTGCAGCAATGCTGTGGGCTCCTGCTGCTGGCTTGGGTCCGGTGTTTACCATGTGGCTCAAAGGTGATGAAGGCTTAGCTGGTTTGGCGAACGTAGTAACGGTTGCGGCGGGTGTTATCGCGATGACCATTTTGGCAATCATGCTTTTTTAGTTGTATTTCAGTGACGAAGTGGTCAAGAATCAATGAAGAGTAAATGGATGCTCTTCAAGAAACCTTAGGTGCTTGCTAGCTTAGTAGAGCAGAAGGAGGCACTTTGGTGACAGAATCCAGACAACATAGCACTCAAACTAATCAGAATAAAGTTACTAATTCCAGCATCAAAGACACTACTATCCAAAATTCTCCTGAAACGGCAGCGCCGTCAGTGGTTTTAACTGCTGCAAAGCCTCAAGGGTTTTTGCGCAGCTTATTTGACGATTTGTCAATAGCCCAGGTAATCGCAGGTGCCTTGGCGGCTGCTACCGTATTTTTACTATCTTCCGTTATCGGAGTGGCAGGGTCATTGATTGGCGCTGCTATTGGTTCGGTTATCTCTGCGGTGTCTTCACAGGTATACAAAAAGGCGCTGTCTGCTTCGGCAGATAAACTGCGCGATGTGGGACCAACGTCGTTAATGGATAGCGTTGATGCTTCTTCAATAAAGAAAGAGGAAGAGATGTCAACTTCTTCCGAAGATGAAACGACATTCATTCCTACGCGCACGAATACAACAGAAAAGTCTGCTGCGGCTCATGTGATGAGCGCGAATGATTTACGTTATACCGCTCCTAATGCTAATGGGGAGGACCCAGCGCTGCGCCGTGCGCACGAACGTCGTAATCGAAAAGCAAAAGTTCAGCGTCAGGTTTTGGTGGTGTCGGTAGTGTCTTCGTTGATTGCGATTGTTATTTGCGCAGGCATTATTACGTTTGCAACACAGGGTGAGGGGATCGGTACCAAGACCGAGCCAATTTTACCTGCTATAACTAACTACGATCATTCGTCGTCAAACGTGGCTAGCGAGCCGTATGACAACAACAACGAATCGAATACTTCTGAGGGAGAGTCATCCTCTGCTTCAGATAATGCTTCTTCGAATTCTTCGGGCAGTTCAAATGGGACAAGCGAAAGCCCAGACAGCAACAATTCGGGCAACGCTAACTCGAATGAAACTGGCGGTTCTGCTGCCCAAAATCCATCGGGGAATACGGACACGAATACGGGAGATTCAAATAACAGCAACGGTTCTGCTGGATCTAGTGGCTCCAATGACTCTAGCAGTTCTGGTGGCAGTGACAACACTGGTGACAGTGATGGCTCAGGCACGAGTAGCGGATCGGGAAGTGCTGGCGATAGCTCTAGCGCATAGGTCTGTTCTTTGGGATAAAGAGCGTAATAGCAATACCCAATATGGCTATAGCGGTAACGCACAGCATTACTACTTGCAGTCCAAAGTAATCGCCGATTAGTCCAAAGACAGGTGTCATTAAACCACCGATACATACCATAACGCCAAACGATAAGCCCGATGCCATTCCTAAGTGATGAGGAACAAAGCTTTGACCCATCGCAACAGCAGATGGATAGGAAATGTCGCAGGTAAGTGCCAGCAATGCAATAAGAAAAAGGGCAATAATAAGTGATCCGTTGAAGGCAAAAATAATTACTTCAACCGCCACGCAAGCATAAGACACGATAATCAACTTTTTAGCACCAAGTGCTTGTCCTGCCCATCCTGAGGCAATGGTGCCCACAGCGCATACTAAGGCAAAAAGCGAAATAACCGACGATGCAAACGCTTCTTCTTGTCCTAGGTTGTATACCAAGAACAGCGGAATAAACGACAGGAATGCGTAATACATGATGGAGCGGCATGAGATAGCTCCCATAACAAAACCGAATCCCACCCAATTATCTTTGTAGAGATTATCAGCTGAAGATCCTTTATCAGGATTACTGAAGTCAAGCAGTGCTTTGTTTTGAGACAAAAGCACTGCTGCGCAAAGCGTGGAGGGGATAATGAAGATAAGAGTTCCAGGAAGACCCCATATGGTAATGGCGGCAGTAGCAACAAGAGGACCAAAGGTAAATCCTAATTTGCCGCCAACAGCAAAGATGCTCATGCCTTTGCCTTTTTGTTCTCCTGCGGTTAAATTGCCCAAACGTCCACCTTCAGGATGGAACATGGCAACACCGATGCCGCTCAGCATAGCAGAAGCCATAATAAGCGGATAATTTGGCAGCACGCCAACGCCTGCCATGCCAATTCCTGCCAGGAAAATACCCAACGCCATTAACCAGGGACGAGGTTTTTTATCGCCCAACCAGCCAAACAGGGGCTGGATAATTGCTGAAGCTGCATTGGAAGCAAGAAGAAGTGCCGTAACTTCGGCATAGGAATAGCCATTGTGCAGAACCAAAAACGGAATTACCGCTACCAGCGCACCTTGGTTAAGATCATCGCAAAGATGGGCAACCATCATAAGGTAGCTATAGCCACGTCCTTGTTTTGGCTTTGCTGACTTTTCGAGCAACGAACTAGTTTTGGAGACTGCTTCTTCCGAAGCATCGACGGAAGTGATTGCTTCTGATGAAGTAGTATGTTGAGGAGTTTCTGTCATGGCGTACCCCGACTTTTGCATGGTTGAATTTATGGTATTGATGGTACGCCATCACATAAGGATTATTTCATGCGTTTTCTTCATTAGAATGCATCAAATAATGAATTCTTGTAGCAAGAAGATTTCCGTGTTGATACCATCAATGCATCGTTTTGCGTAATTAATTACTTTTATGTTAGTTACGAATACGTATCAAACGGTGGATTTGCGGGGTATCCTGGCTTCTTGTCATGCGTAAATACGTAATTAAACGGTATGATAGAGAAGTAAAAAGACAGTAAGGGATTAAGTATGGGTCTCATAGTTAGGATGCTGCAATCGTTACCGTTGGTGATTGTCCTGGTTATCTTGGCAATCGTCATCTATTTTGTGGTGTCCTGGATGCATTCTCCAACAAAAGCTAAAGAAGTGCTCATTCGATTCTTTACGGTTATTTCTATCGTTATTTCTGCATTTTTCTTCTTGGCTAGTGCGTACGCGTTTTTGGAATCGAACGTTCCTGTATTGGAGATTACCGTACCGTTTTTGATCGTAGGTGTTTTATCGCTCATTATTACGCGCATCTGTCGCTGGCGTTTTGTGAAGAATCATCCTCACTATAAAGACAAAAGCATGCATGTACGCTTCTTGTAAGCGTGCCTTAGGTGCTGTCTTCGTTTGCTTTGCTTTGATGTAACCGCTTACTAAACGGGTGTTATTCAGCGTTTGTTTTCAGTGTTCGCTAATAGCATGTTATCCAAGTGCCACGTCTAAGATCATCATCAATACGAACCCGACGGCGAGGGCAAAAGCTCCGACGTTAGTGTGCTTGCCGCTTTGTGTTTCAGGGATAAGTTCTTCGACAACCACATACATCATGGCGCCTGCGGCAAAAGCAAGAATGTAGGGTAGTGCTGGAGTCATAATTCCAACAAAAACAAGCATAAGTAAAGCACCTAGGGGCTCTACTACACCAGAAAGAAATCCGTAGAGAAACGACTTTTTGCGCGATAACCCACATGAAAGAAGGGGTGTAGAAATAATGGCACCTTCGGGAATGTTTTGAATAGCAATACCGATTGCAAGCGCAAGAACTCCCGCTAAGGCGATGCTTGTTTCTCCAGTTAGAAAGCCTGCTAACACAACGCCAACTGCCATGCCTTCAGGTAAGTTGTGGAGCGCTACGGCAAAGATAAGCATAGTGGGGCGCTTCATGGAACATCGGATACCTTCAGGCTCAGCGCTATCTAAATGCTGATGAGGCAAGAAATGGTCAAAAGTCAAAAGGAATCCCATGCCAAGCAAAAAGCCTATTGCAGCAGGCAGCCAGCCGACAACCTGCTGTTCTTGAGCCATTTCTATTGCGGGCATCAGCAAGCTCCAAATAGAAGCAGCTATCATGACGCCCGCTGCAAAACCAAGAAGGATTTTCTGAACTAGATCGTTCATATCTTTCTTAAGAAAGAAAACGAAGGCAGAGCCCAACGTGGTTCCTAGCAGCGGAAGTGTTAGCGCTATAAGAGTGCTCAGTGTTGATTCGCTCATAACGTATCCTTACGGCATTAGCCCAATGCGATTAGTTGTTCGATACGCATAACAATGGCAGCAGGATTCATTTGGGCGAAGTCTTTAGTGGCTTTTTCAAATTCTTTGGCAGTTTCTCCTTCTGGCAGTACCAGGGAAAGCTTAAGACGTGCGCCTGCGTAGCGATCCTGCTTTTCTTTTGCCTCGGGGTGACTTACTTCGTAAACACCCCATGCCTGCTTGGTTCGCTCAAGGTTTTTGCGTGAGCGGTTTTGTGCAAGGAAGAAAACGAGGTGCTGCTCATCAAGCATACGGGGCACAAATATTGCTGCATCAGGCGTATTGTCTTCGTTAGTGGTTGCTAGGACAAAAATGCCTTCCATTTTTGCAAGTGATTCTCCCAGCTGTTTTGCATTTAAGTTGGTGAAACGATTGGTGGTGGCATCAGGGACGGTTGGAGTAGTTTCGATATTCGAAGAAGATTCAGAGCTGTTGTTTTCCTTAAGTGAGTGGCAGGTGTTTGCCAACTCATCAATCATGGTATCGAATTGAGCTAAAGCGTTTTCTATAGGCAGCGTACTCATCATGTCAACGCCTGCTCCGCGTAAAAGATCAATAGGAGGCTTGGAGCTGCCGCCTTTTAAGAAATTCAGATAGTCGTCACGCTCTTGGATGCTGCCATTCAAAATGCGTTGCGAAAGAGCAATGGCAGCAGCGAATCCTGTTGCATACTGATATACATAGAAGCAGTAGTAGAAATGAGGAATTCTTGCCCATTCAAGAGCGATGTTGTCATCTACAACGATATCGCTGCCGAAATAGTCTTCATTAAGCTTGCGATAGATTCCGCACAAAGCATCAGCGGTAATACCAACTCCTTGGGCAGTAAGTTCGCTTACCTTCAGTTCAAATTCGGCAAACATGGTTTGACGATACAGCGTAGCGCGGAATTGTTCCAAGAAGTGGTTCAAGAAATAAGCACGCTCGCGTTCATTTTTTGCATGCTCCAAGAAGTAGTGGGTTAGTAGCGCTTCATTGCAGGTAGAGGCAACTTCTGCAACGAAAATAACGTAATCCGAATAGCAGCTTGGTTGATTTTCGCAGGATAGGTAGGTGTGAATGGAATGTCCCATTTCGTGAATTAGGGTAAATACGTCGTCCAGTTTTCCTTGGAAATTCATAAGGATAACGGGATGCATGCCGAACCCACCTGCTGAATAGGCACCGCTGCGCTTGCCTGGCGTTTCGTATACGTCAACCCAACGTTCAGATAAGCCTTTGCGCACCAGAGCTAAATACTCTTCACCCATAGGCTTGAGAGCTTCAAGAATAATTTCGCATGCTTGTTCATAGGTGAAGGTCAGGTCGATGTCATCTACGATAGGTACGTACAAATCAGAAAAACGAAGTTCATCAACGCCCAAAAGCTCTTTGCGCAATTTCACATATTTATGCAGAGCGGGCAAATTGTGATGAACTGCCTCAATAAGGTTTGTGTATACCTCAGTTGGCACTTCATTGCCGTCCAAAGCGCTTGCGAGCATCGAAGGATATTTTCGTGCATCGGAATAGAACTTGAGCTGTTTGTTTTGTGCGCCAAGCGTTGCTGCGAAGGTGTTTCTGAATTGCTTGTATGTGGAATAAAGAGATTGGTAAGCATTTTCGCGCAGAGTTCTGTCAGAAGACATCATCAAAGGAATGTAGCTGCCATGAGTAACAGGATGCGCTTCGCCTTTTGAATCAAGTGCGTCTTCGAAAGAGAGATCGGCATCATTGAGCAGTGAGAACACATTTTCTGGCTGGCTTGCCATGTCGCCAGCACTGGCGAGTAGTTTCTCTTCAGCAGGGGTGAGAACATGGTCGCGACGGCGGAAGATAACATCAAGTGCTCGGCGATAGAGTTCCAAATCGGGGCATTGCTGATAAAACTGATTCATGGTTTCTTCGCTGATGTCAAGCAGCTCGGAAGCAAACCACGAACAAGCGCCCGATATTGATACGTACAAAGACATAACTTGGCTGGAATAATCTTGGTAGAGGCTTGAACGGGTGTCTTCATCCGCTTTGCGATTGGCATAATTAACCAACTTGCTAAGTTCAATGCTCATTTCGTCATCGAAGCGCAAATACTCAAGCAGAGTTTCGGGTGATTGAGAAATGCGTCCCTGAAACGAGAGGCATTGTTCAGGATAGTTTTTGGCTTTTTCAAGCGCAGACAAAAATGCTTCGTCATTTTCAAAGATGCTTGTTAAATCCCAACGGTATTGTTCGCTAATTTCATCGCGAGAAGAATAGGTGGTCATACAGGTCTCCTTCAAGCTTTAAAGCTCATGCGTACGTAGTGAACAGTAGGTAAGGTTTCCTGACCGTTCTTTCGTACTTTTGTTTTCGGAGACAATACTACGTCAATTAACAAGCTTGCGCTGCTGATATAGGCCATTGTCATAAAAATGCAGCTTTCGATAATATCCGCGCGTTCCAATTGCGCTGATAACATTGATGCGTTCATAGCCTGCAGCGCGCGCTAGTTCGCATGCTTTTTCTACGAGTTGGGTGCCTAGGCCATGGTGCTGCGCGCCTGTTCCTTGTTTGGTAAGTTTGGCAACGCGTCCATATACGTGAACCTCGCGAATCATGGCCTCGCGAGGCTTGATGGGCAAGATTGCTTCTTTCTCAGACGTGTTTGATTCTTGTTCAAGTGTGTTGTGCAAGCGCGAAATTGCATCGTCCTTTGGCAGCGAAAGGCGCAAAAACCCTGCGATTTTCCCTTCAGGGGTAATCCATTGCAAGAAGTGCTCGCTGGTAGTTGTGGTTTCGTAGGCAACAATGTCAAGCGATAAGGTTTCAGGATTAATATCCGCTAGGCTTACTTCGCGATGGCGTATCTCTTTGGTAACAAGTCCTTTTGAATCAATACGGTTTTCCACGAGCTGACGTAAATTAACCTTTTTGTTGCCTGCCACAATATCAGGTGCAGAAATATCGCGAATCATACGAGAAATGCGAGTGAAAGCAGGAGTTGCGCAGGTATCGGCAACGAGTACGTCAATAAGCTGTTCTTCGGGATAGGGCTTCCAGGTGCCGTCGTGATAGTGAGCAACAAGTCCTGTACCATCAACTAAAACGCAAGGATAGAGCTTTATCTCGTCGGGTTGGAAGGGTGTTTCGTTCACCAGACGAAGATAATCTTGCTTGTCGGATTCGGGTGTTGCCCCCAAAAGATTCACCATGGCATGAATGTGTGTCTTGAAGCCAAACAGACGCAGCGTTTCAAAGGCGTTTTGAATTTGCGCTGTTGATGTGTGGCGATCGTTTTGAGTACGCACCTGTTCGTCAAGGCTCTGAATGCCCATTTGCACCTTTGTGCAGCCGAGGCGACGAAGGGTTAAGGCATGATAAGGCGTAATTCGTTCGGGTCGCGTTTCTATTACAAGACCTACAACACGATGCTGCGTAGATTCGTTTGTGAGATGTTCGCTTTCTAGCTCTTTCCACGTTGCGTTTTGCCAAGAAGCAACCTCTTGCCAGGCTTTGTTTGCGCCATAGTGTAAATCGAAGGCTTGGTTATAGGTGAGTTCATGATCGAAGATGCGTTTTTGTAAAGCGCTCGTTTGCTGTATGAGGGTTTCAGGGTCGCTTGATAGGCCAGCTTCTTCATAGCGGGCGCGACGAAGGGGGACTTCCTTTTGCGCAGCGCTTCCATCGTTTAGGGCGCGGAATAATTCTCGAACGAACCAAATTTGATAAGAAAGAGAATAATCGCTCCACGTGCCGCCAAGAACAATGAGCTCCACCTTGTCGGTCACATGCCCCATTTCGGTGAGTGCCTTTAGTCGTGCTGCTACCTGAAGATAGGGGTCGAAAAACGTTCTTTCGGCTCGCTGACAAGCGGGCTCGTCAGATAAATAACTTTTTGGCATGCGAAGATCGTTGGGGCAATACAGGCAATTGCTGGAACATTTCCAGGGTTTGGTTAATACGGTAATTGTTGCCACACCTGATGCGGTGCGTCGTGGCTTCATTTGAAGCGTGCGTTCAATGCGACGCTGTTGTTCTTCGGTGAAATTCCATTGTGCCCAATGATCGGGATCGTTGCGCTTTACGTCCAGGTAGTACGCAATAAGATGACGTTTAGACAAAGGCCGAACAGGGTTTATTTTGGCACCTACCGCATCGAGTACTGGCGTATGGTTGGTAATACTGAGTGCTGCCTTGTAGCTAGTTGCGCCAAGCGCTCGTGTGCCGTCGGCCATGTTGGGCTCCGACGCACTATCCGCTTTTTGTAGGGATGATTGGCTGCTTTGAGCTGCTTTCGCCTCTTCTAAAATGCGCTTGTTGTGACGATTGATCACTTTGGTTAAAGCGCGATCATCTAAATAGTCAAGCGTTTTAAGCTGTTCTGCTATGTCTAAAAGTGCTTTTTCCATGTCAGCGATTATATAGGTAGTTTTAATTGTGGTGCTTTGCGAAACACAAAACTCTTGGAACGTACGCTCTAAAAAGACCCTCGGTGTCGTATTATAGAGACGTCTGTATGTAACTATCATTTTCTCTACGAAGGGTAGGATCCATGGTCTCTCGCGTTTATGTTGAGAAGAAACCCGGTTTCGATGTTGAAGCGCAGCAGCTTCTGCAGGAATTGCATACCGTCATTACAGACGGGTTGCCATCAACGGTTACGCTGCGCATCATTAATATGTATGACGTAGAAGGTATTACTGATGAGCTGTTTAATCAGTGTGTGCCTACGGTATTTAGCGAACCTCAGGTAGATAATGCGTCACTTGAGCTTCCCGTCGAAGGCGTGCGTATGGGTGCGGCTGGCAGTGGTGAAGGAGTCGTTGAAGTACCCGAGGGTATTTCCCTTTTTGCGGTAGAGCCTTTGCCTGGTCAGTTCGATCAGCGTGCTGATTCTGCAAGCGAGTGCATCCAGCTTATTTCTCAGAGCGAGCGACCAACAGTTCGCGCAGTGAAGATCTATGTGCTTGAAGGCAGCCTGTCCGATGAGGCAATGGCGGCTATTAAGCACTACGTTATTAACCCTATTGAATCTCGTGAAGCATCGCTTGCTTTGCGCGATACGCTATCTATGCAAATTCCAGAGCCTCAGCCTGTAGAGGTTGTTGAGGGCTTTATCGATTTAGACGAAGCTGGCTTAAATCAGTTCTTGGCGGATCGCGGGCTTGCGATGGACTTAGCCGATATCACCTTCTTCCAGAAGTATTTCCGCGATACCGAAAAGCGCAATCCTACTATTACGGAAATTAAAGTGGTTGATACCTATTGGTCTGACCATTGTCGCCACACTACCTTTGGTACCGAACTTACTAACGTTCAAATTGATGATGAGGTAGTAAAGCTTGCCTTTGATAAATACCTGGCTATGCGCTCTGAATTGGGTCGCGAACACAAGCCCGTGTGCTTGATGGATATGGGTACGATTGGTGCAAAGTATCTGCGCGCTCATGGTGGCCTGAAGGATTTGGATGAATCCGAGGAAGTAAATGCATGTACGGTAAAGTGCAAAGTAGATGTTGATGGTGAAGAGCAGGATTGGTTGTTCTTGTTCAAGAACGAAACCCATAATCATCCAACAGAAATTGAACCTTTTGGTGGTGCTGCAACTTGTGTTGGTGGCGCTATTCGCGATCCTTTGTCTGGTCGTAGTTATGTATATCAGGCAATGCGCGTAACGGGCGCAGGTGATCCAACCGTTCCTGTGTCAGAGACCCTGGAAGGTAAACTTCCTCAGCGTAAGTTGGTTACTACTGCGGCGGCAGGTTATTCGTCCTACGGTAACCAGATTGGCTTGGCAACAGGTCAGGTGCATGAGTTATATCATCCAGGATATGTGGCAAAACGTATGGAGGTTGGTGCGGTAGTAGGTGCCACTCCTGCCGACCATGTTCGTCGTGAAGAGCCAGCTCCGGGGGATAAGATTATTTTGCTTGGTGGTCGTACTGGCCGCGATGGCATTGGTGGTGCGACCGGTTCTTCTAAAACGCAAAACGTTGAAAGCATCGAAACTTCGGGTGCTGAAGTTCAAAAGGGTAATGCCCCTGTTGAGCGCAAAATTCAGCGTTTGTTCCGTCGTGGTGAGGCATGTCGTTTAATTAAGCGTTGTAACGACTTTGGCGCAGGCGGTGTTTCTGTTTCTATCGGCGAGCTGTGCGATGGCTTGCTTATTGACTTAAATCAGGTTCCCAAAAAATATGAAGGCCTTGATGGCACTGAACTGGCTATTTCCGAAAGTCAGGAGCGCATGTCCGTTGCTCTGGCAGCTGAAGATGTTGACGAATTCATTGGTTATGCTCACGAAGAAAACTTGGAAGCTACTGTAGTTGCGACCGTTACTGAAGAGAAGCGTTTGCGCATGGAATGGAATAGCGATGCCATTGTTGATGTAAGCCGTGAATTCTTAGCTTCAAATGGTGCGCCGAAGCATCAGGATGTCTGTGTTGAGCAGGGCGAAACCTATGAGCCCTCTTGGGCTGGCGATACGCTGACAGAGCGTATGACTTCACTCGTGACCGATTTAAATGTTTGTTCTAACAAGGGCTTAGGCGAGCGTTTTGACTCCACCATCGGCGCTGCAACAGTATTGATGCCTTTTGGTGGCAAGAATCAGCTTACGCCTGCTCAGGCTATGGTTTCTAAATTCCCTGTTGATGGTGAAACCACTACAGCAAGCGCTATGGCTTGGGGCTTTAATCCTTATCTGTCTGAAAAGAATCAATTCAAGGGAGCCTATCTTGCAGTTGTAGAAAGTGTGGCTCGCCTTGTTGCGACGGGCTTTACTCGCGAGGCGGCTTATCTTTCTTTGCAAGAGTACTTTGAGCGTTTGCGTAATGAGCCTACCCGTTGGGGTAAGCCAACTGCATCAGTGTTGGGCGCTTTGATAGCTCAGGTCGATTTAAAGATTGGCGCCATTGGCGGCAAGGACTCCATGTCGGGTAGCTTTGAGGACTTGGATGTTCCGCCAACGCTTATTAGTTTTGCGGTGTCGACTGGCTCAATCGATCGCGTGGTTTCTCCTGAGTTTAAGCGTGCTGGTAGCAAGGTAGTTCGCGTCGCGCCACGCTTCTATGACGAAGATTCACTGGTACCTGATGTTGAAGGCATGAACGCTACCTTCGATCTGATGGAACACTTGATCGGTGAAGGTTCAGTGGCTGCTGCGGCAACGCCTGGCTATGGCTGCATGGCAGAGGTGCTATTCAAGATGTGCGTTGGTAACGGTCTTGGCTTGAAGCTTACTGACGCGGGTGCTGAAGACGCTGCAGCGAGCAATATTGAGCTCGATGATTTGTTTACGCTTGCTTATGGCAGCTTTGTAGTTGAACTGGCAGAGGGTAGTGATCTTCAGGCTATTTTGTCTGAGGCTAGCGATTTGGTAAGTGTTATCGAACTGGGCGAGACCACATCCGATTATGTCTTTGAGGCGTTTGGCGAAACCATTGATATGGCACAACTTCAAGAAGCATGGGAAAGCGGTATTGAATCGGTATTCCCTTACCGTCATGAAGATAAACAGGTTGAGCAGATTAACTGGTCTGATCGTTTGCCGCTGATTTGCGATGAGAAGTTTGCAAAGCCTCGTGTCATTATTCCTGTGTTCCCAGGTACTAACTGCGAATACGATACTGCTCATGCGTTTGAACGTGTTGGTGCAGTACCGCAGGTGATGGTTATTAATAACCTTTCACCCAACGCGGTTATTGAAAGTACTAAGGCTTTGGTTTCCGCTATTAACAACAGCCAAATAATCATGTTGCCAGGTGGCTTCTCTGGTGGTGACGAACCTGACGGTTCCGCTAAGTTCATTACTGCATTCTTCCGTGCACCTGAGGTAACCGAAGCGGTTCGCGATTTGTTGCAGAATCGCGACGGTTTGATGCTCGGTATTTGTAATGGTTTCCAGGCGCTGGTCAAACTAGGCTTGGTGCCTTATGGCGATATTGTTCCCGCAACGGCGGATGCTCCTACGCTGACCTTTAACGAAATTGGTCGTCATCAAAGCAGACTTGTTCGCACGCGCGTGGCATCAAGCCTGTCCCCATGGCTTTCTTGCTGCAAGGTGGGCGATATGCACACCGTTGCTATTAGTAATGGTGAAGGTCGTTTTGTGGCAAACCCTGAGGTGCTTGCTCAGATGAAAGCTGCTGGTCAAATTGCAACCCAATATGTTGATGAGGCAGGTAATCCTTCTATGGATTGGGCAGTTAACCCCAGCGCTTCAGTATTGGCAATCGAGGGTGCCACCAGTCCTGACGGTCGCGTATTTGGCAAGATGGGCCACAGCGAACGTAGTGGCAATGGTTTGTACAAAAACGTTCCTGGCAACTTGTATCAGCCTATTTTTGAAGGTGGCGTTAACTACTTCGCGTAATGCGCAACTGATGCACGTGGTGAATGGGCGCGGCAAGCGTTCGCGGTAAATTGGTGTGACAAGTGTTCACGGGAAATGGACGTGGTGAATTGTTGCGGCAGATGGGCTATTTGCTACGTTTACACTAAATATTGTTGAGTTTAGTAGGTGTCTATCATCGGTAGGCACCTACTTCTATTGTTGGTTTTGACAGACACTTGTTTCTATTACTGCTTTTGTTGGGCATCTGCTTTAACTATCGTTTTCTAAAAATTCCAGCAAATAGGATCCTATTTGGCAAAACAAGGGTGATTTGTACTAATTAGATTCGCTAAGTTATTCATTGTCTGTCTACATCGATGCTTAGTATTCGTACGCATAATACGAAATGACAAAACAAAGGTAATTTGTATTGTTTGCTTGCTATTTTGTTGTCAAATTAGCCTCGGATCTCTTCTTGCTCAGTACAAATTGTCTCTGTTTTGCCAAAACGCCTATCAAGTTTTGGTAATTTACTTTGGTAGATGATTATTCCCACATGATGAAAGCTAAGAAAATGGCAAAGATACTGATAATCGAAGACGATGCAGCAATAAGTGATGTAGTTTCCTCGACTCTTGTAAGCGAGGGCTATGAATGTACGACTGCTTATTCGGGGAGCGAGGCAAAGCTTTTGCTTGCAACTGCTGCTGCGCAATCAGATCGATTCCCTTTCGATCTGGTTATCTGCGATCTTATGCTGCCAGGGCTTTCGGGCGAAGAAATAATTTCAATTATCCGAAAAACTACTTCTGTTCCAATTTTGGTGATGTCGGCTAAAGCGGAGGTAAAGGATCGTGTAACGCTGTTACGTCAGGGCGTTGACGATTATTTAGTGAAGCCTTTTGACTTAGATGAATTGCTAGCGCGCGTTGAAGCTTTATTGCGCAGGGCGAGCTTTACTCAAGTTGATACTGCTGATGATCGAAAGACTCAAGGCAAAAAGACTGACCTTGAGCAGAGTGCAACCCAAGGATTAAGCGAAGCAGATGAAACATTAACTTTTGGTGCGTGGGTTCTTTCGGGGTCACAGCGCCGTTTCGAAGCAAATGGAGTTCTTGTTCGGTTAACGCGCACTGAATTTGATATTGTGGCGACTTTAATGCGACATCCGCGAAAGGTATTTACGAAACGCGAATTATATGAGGCTGCTTGGCACGAAGAGGCGCTGGTAGAAGAAAAGGCCATCAACACCCATATTTCTAATATTCGTTCAAAGCTTAAAGAAACAGGTACTGACCACTATATAGAAACAGTATGGGGGATCGGCTTTAAATTGGCAGATTTATAGCCTTGCAATTTTACGAGATTTTTCGCATCGCAAGATGGATGTTCTGGATTGCTTAGTCATTCAGCTGAAAGGCAATCTTATAACTTTCTTAAAACTTTAAAGAAGGTTTCTAGAACTCATTTTCAGATACTCAAATTGTCGATAGAGAAACGAGGCACTAAGGGCGCAGGCGAGATTAGATCACAAATAGTCTTCTGCCTCGAAGGGTGCCTTTACTGCGAAAGGGGAGCAAATGGACGCGATTAAAACCGTAGGTCTTTCGAAGACATACGGCAGAAAACGTGCAGTAGACAATTTGAGTTTCACTATTAAACAAGGCGAAATCTATGGATTCGTAGGTCGTAATGGTGCTGGTAAATCGACCGTTATGAAAATGCTCGCGGGGCTTATTTTGCCTACTGCAGGCGATATTGAAATTTTAGGTGAGTATATGAAATCGGGATGTACCAGTCGCAGGCTCGGTGCACTTATTGAAAATCCTGGAATTCATCTTGGTCTGAGCGGACTTGATAACGTGATGGTGCGAGCTCTAGCGCTAGGCGTACCAAATGCTAAGGCAATGTCTCTTGATGCTCTTCGTCTGGTGGGACTGGAAAATGTTGCTCGAAAGCGCGCAAAAACCTATTCACTTGGCATGAAACAGCGTCTTGGGTTGGCGTTAGCGTTGGTGGGTTCTCCTGATTTGTTGTTACTTGATGAGCCGTTTAACGGACTTGATCCGCAAGGCGTTCGAGAATTACGTACGACTATTGTGGAATTGGCGAAGCTGAGAAATTTAACGGTGTTTATTAGTTCTCACGTTCTTGATCAGCTCGAACGTATGGTTACTCGCTATGGAGTAATTCGTGATGGTGTTCTTGTCCGCGAATTAACCGCTGAAGAAGTAGATGCCGAATGTGCTGATTATTTGAGCATTCGTGTTGCAGAACCTCAGGTTGCTCTTGCGAAATTGCAAGACGCATTTCCACAGGCAAAGTTTGCGATTTTACCTGATAATGCTATTCGTGCTGAAGGTGGTCTTAACTCTCAGCAGGTTGGATATGTGTTGTCAGAAGCAGGCATAGCTGTGGGCGAGCTTTATGTTCACGAGCGCGATATTGAAGAATTATTCGTGGGACTTATGGGTGCCGAACCGTTACCCGAACGCGACGGTAAGGGAGGCGGTCACCATGCTTAGCATGATACGTGCGCAACTGTTCCGCATCGTAAGATCACGCTTCATTATCTTTTTTGCGATAATTGTGATGTTATTTGCTTTCGCTACGCCTTTTGCTTTGTGGTTACATAACGTATGGCCTGCTTTCGCGGCTACGGGGTTCGTGGAAATCCCCGATGAGCCACTACCGACGCTTCAGTTGTACGGCGTGTCGTTTGTGGCAGGGTCGTTTCTAGCGATAGGCGTGAGTGTGGCTACGGTGTATTACGTTGCTGAAGATTTTAAATCAGGATTTCTGAAGAATCTCGTACAGGCACGCGGTGGGCGTGTGTCGTATGTGATTGCTATGACTCTGTGCTCGATTGTAATTGCGGCTGCTGCGGTGATTATGGGCGTGCTTATTGTTGAGGTTGCTTTGCGAGCTCAGGGCTACGTTTCTGTTCCACCTTCTGTATCCGACGCGCTCCAATGGTTTTCTCAGTTGGTGCTATGCATGGTGGCGTATGCGATCGTCGCGGTTTTTCTGACGGTTATTACTGGTTCGGAGACAGTTGCAACTATCGGCGCTATTTTGATTGCTGGTGGAGCTGTGGAATCTGTGCTGAAACTTATTCTTGCGAATGTACCAGGAATTCCTGTTGTGTTGCGCGATTGTCTTGATGGCTATCTTGCTACTGATTTAGCGATGCTCAGCCAGGGCATCATCTGTGATCCGCTCACGTATGCGCAGGCTATCATTACGATTCTTGTTGCTGTTGTGGTATGTGTGTTGGTTATGCGCCGCCGCTCTTTGGATTAGAAGTCAGAATTTACTTATGTCGCAATGTTTTTAAGGGTGATAAATGCCTGAATTTCCAATTGGCAGGTCGTTTGTCGCCCTGAAGAGAGGGGGTTAGCTATGGACTTTGCAAAAACGTTCGCGGATGTTCTTAAGGCGATGTTATATCGGCTCTTTAAAAGTCGTATGACGATAGTTCTTATGGCTGTGCTGTCGGTTTCAATTGTATGCGGAATTGCTGCGCTCAAAGCTATCGGTGCTGGTATGGCACTTTCTGCTGATATTTCAGCAACGAGTTCTGATGTCACGTTGGGGCTATCGGTGCTTGCTGCTGGTACGAGCGGAGTTGATTTTGCTCGTGCGTGCGGAATGTTGTTTGTGCGTGGCAGCTTTGTTGCCATGATAGTGGCAGTATTTTGCGGAGTGTTCTTTGCATCCGACTTGAAAAGTGGTGCGGTGAAAAACATGGTTTTAGGACGCGCGGGACGATTTGCTTACGGGTTTGCAGCAGGTGTATGCACGCTTGCGGTAACCGCATTTTCTGTGCTAGCTGGAGTGGTGGTATCGCTTTTGGCATTGACAGCTTCGGGCTTTGCTGTTGCTGTGTCTAATCCTGTGCAATTCGCCTGCTGGTTTGGTGAGGTATGGCTTTCCGTTGCAGCATACGCATTACTTGCGGTAGTCGTAGCATTGCTGTCGAAAAGCGCAGTACTTGCTGCTATCACAGGTTTTCTGTTGGGTGGTGCAGCAGTGGAAAATCTGCTGTATTCTGCAATTGGGCTGATCACTGGTCATCCAAATGAGGTGCGAGCAATTTTTGATGGCTATTTAGCGGTTACGGTATCTCAGCTTGGCTATGGCAATGTTTTGCCAATAGATACATTGTTGCCTGTTTTGGTAACTATTGTTACAGCAATTGCTGCTGGTATGTTGGTTCTGCGACGTAGGAATCTTGCGTGAATGTTGTATACCGATGCTGGTTATGTGTTTGGGTATTCGCTAGGTACAGGTACGAATAGAATAGCGTTTACGTTTGAATACAGAAGGAGGTGCGCTGATGGATGTAATATTGATCGCAGTTCTTGTTGCGGCGATAGTGGTAATAGGTATTGTTGTCGGTCTTTACGAACGCGAGCTTCGCAACATGGCGCATTTCCTTTGTCATCATGAGCGCGGTAGCAACGAGCGGATTTCGGTTGAATTTGCTACGCAAGGAATCCGCGAAGTGGCAAGTGCAATGAACGAAGAACTGGATGCCTTACGAGATGCGCGCATTGAGCAGGAAAAACGTCAGGTTGCGTTTAGGCAAGATTTGTCGTCTCTGTCACACGATATTCGTACTCCCTTGGCAGGTGCTCAGGGTTATTTGCAGTTGTATGAGCGTACAAATGACTCCAGTGAACAGCAACGTTGCCTTGAAGAAGCTGCTGCGCGTTTGGGTGTTATGCGTGATTTAACAGACAAGCTTTTTGAATACGCAAAAGCAGTTGATACAGATAGTCCGCTTACGCTTGAGTCGGTTAAGATGTTTGCGGTTTTGGCTGACGTGTTGGCAGGAATGTATCCGCAATTCGCTGAACGCAACTGGAAACCTCAAATTGAATTTGAAGATGAAGATGTCGTAGTGTTAGCGGATGTGGAAGCATTACAACGAGTATTCTCTAACTTGCTCACGAATGCGCTTCGCTATGGGGTGGATGCCCCCCACATTAAGCAGAAAGGATCCGCCGTAATTATTAGCAATGCCGTCGAGGATCCTTCAGCTATTGACGCCCGTCATTTGTTTGACCGCTTTTATCAAGCGGAATCGGCGCGCACCAATGATGGATCGGGCTTAGGGCTTGCTATTGTGGCGAGCCTCGTAGAACGTATGGGGGGCAATGTTTCAGCACGCGTACATGAAGAAGAACTGTCTATCGAATTTCAGCTGAAACCTGTGTAAATGTGCCGTTAGGTGATTGAAAATTGAGGAGTTTTCGCCCTTTGTTTACCTTTCATTCCTCAAATAATCTGCCAGATAAGGAACAGCAAAAGAAATGCTTCCAGGTTTTCAGATGAAGATTGTTAGCTTAGCTTTTAAGTTCCACAAAGTAAAAACTATTGCGTATTATCTGTTGTTAATGGGGAGGATTGCAGATATTCTGTAACCATTCTGTTTAATTTACGTAATAGGTGAATACATGAATATCCATACATCCTTTCAGGGTTTATTCCGCGCAGAATCTTTTCAAAAGGTAAGCCCGATAAAACATTGTGTAACTGCTATGAACGATGACGTTATGGGTGTCGATTCAAATTGCGGTTTTTCTGCAATTTTTCGGCAAAATGCTCTGTGGAAGAAATCCCTCTGTATTCTTCTAGCCATTACTTTGATGATTGGGTTTATTCCAGTTCAGGCTTTTGCTGCGCCTAATGATTCGGCACAGGCTGCAAACAGCTCTACGAAGGCGGCCAGTTTGCAAGTAAAACAGTTTCTTGCAGCGGATCGAACTTCTGCTGCGGTTACCACTGATGGACAGCTTTACGTTTGGGGTTGCAACGATTGGGGTATAGCTGGAAACGGAACTCGGGGAACCCAAACAGAAGGGCGTATCGAGACACCGCAAAAAGTACCCCTCGACAACGTTGATAAAATCGCGCTTAGTGGATCTTCTATTGCGGCTATCACCACGGATGGCTCTTTGTATATATGGGGCTATATTGAAGAGGGGAGCTACGATACTGGCGAAGGTTATTCATTAGAACCGGTAAAGGTTATGGATGATGTTATTCAAGTTGATGCTGATTCCAATACCTTCGCAGCAGTTACTTCTGATGGTTCACTTTGGATGTGGGGTCATAATGGATCCGGTACCGTTGCTAATGGTCAAGGTGAAGGATCCCCTTATGTTCCAGTGGAGGACCGAGTCAAAGTTCTTGATAATGTTGTTCAAATAGATATTGAAGCGTGGCTAGGCATAGCGCTTAAAGCGAATGGTGAAGTGTATATATGGGGCTCCAATTCACGAGACTTTTTAGGTTCTAATACATACACTCCCCAATATTGGATGAATGGAATTTCCCAAATTGAAAATTCTGGGTCAGGATTAGGTTTAATTAAAAATGACAACACTTTATGGATGGTCGGGAATAATTATTATGGCAGTCTTGGAAACGGCTCCTTAGATGGGGGAGGGAACGAACCAGTCCAAGTCTTGGAATACGTGTCACAAGTATCAAGAGGAAACTTTAATAGCGCAGCGGTTTCGATAGATGGCATACTTTATGCTTGGGGCGGAAATGAGTACAACCATCTTTCAGGTATGGATAAAATTGAGGGCGAAATTGTGACGCCCACCATTGTTCAAGAGGGTGTAAAGCAAGTTTCACTTAGTGGAGATCATGGCGGATTTATTAAAAGCGATGGGTCGTTGTGGTTATGGGGAAGCAACGATTCCAACCAACTCGGTTATGACACGAGTGATGGAGGAATAATGGCAAATCCTCCTAACTATACTCCTCACGAAGTGCTTACCATTATGCATCCTGATGAATCGGGCGAAACCCCCAACCCTGATTCTCCAGTCGAAGCAACGAGCAACACCGAAAATATTTCTAATTGCGACTATACCATTGGAAATGAAATAGATTTCACGGTACCCAAGAAGGTGCCTTTTATTGGTGGCGGTAAATTCAATCTTGATTTGGGTAATGTACCGGTCCAGATGCAGCGCGAAGGTAATACGTACCGCTTCGGATTCGGTGTAGATGATATCAATGCGCTTATTGAAACTGGTGGTTGGCAGACCTTCAAGAAGTTTGTCGAAACACAAAAGCAAAGTCTTGCTACTGGCTTAAATGGGCTAAACGTGGCAAAAAGCTATCGCGCTGTAGTAACCAAAGGATTCAATGTCTCTCCCGATATGAGTGTTTGGGGATACGCTGAAGGGACGGTCGATAGCAGCGGAGTTCATTCCATTGCGGGACGTCTTTCTATTGCCATGAGCGCAAAAGGCACGCAGGAATGGCAGGCCATTGTTGTGGTGGTACCAGTTGTGGTCACCTTTAAGGGTGAAGTCGGCTTTGAGGCCGATGTAGCGCTTGGTCTAGATACCGATAACAGTGAATTTTATGTTGACGGATCACTTGATCTTACGCTTCCTAAGGTAAAACTCACTGGTGGTTTTGGTGTTGCTTGGGTGGTTGATGTTGGTGTGTATGGGTCTGCCCGTAACGGCATTCTTTTGGAAGGTGGAAGAGAAAACGCCATCACTGCTAGTCTCGAAGGTGAACTTGGCGCACGAGCGCGAGCACTCTGTTTTGAATACGAAAAAGCATTCTTAAAGGGCGAATGGAAATATCTTGAACTAGAGAAATCTGCAAAAGCAGCGCCTTTGGCTACTTCTGCTTCAGGGGAATCTCAACCGAATGCGTCTACAAATAGTCTTTCGGCAGATAATTCAGCGTTCTCTTTGTTTGGCACTTCAGAAAATGAAGATGTTGAATTAACTAACCCAACTGGCGAAGAAGGATGGTTCGGTATTGACCGATCAAACTCATCCAAATGGTATTCCGATTCTGATCCTATAGCGAGTTTCTTTAGTTTCTTCTCGGGTGAGTCTAAGTCTGTTTCTGCTGGTGAGTTAGAAACACTTCAAGGGTCGGTGTACACTGGGGCCCAACCTCAATTGGTTCAAACTGAATCAGGAACTAAGGTGTTAGTGCTTACACAGGATTTACCCGATAGAACTAGCGCCAACCATACTGCAGTAAGTTATTCGGTATTCAACGAAGCTGAAGACACGTGGGGTAGTCCTGTTGTTGTAAGCGATGATGGTACTGCAGATTTCGAGCCTTCAGTAGCAGTGCGGGGCAATGAAGTTTGGATTGCCTGGAGTAATGCTTCTCGCATCTTTAGTAAAGAAGAACTTGCTGAGGAAAACTTTCCTGCAACATTAGCAGCATCATGCGATATTGTTGCCGCGAAGGTAGATCCGGTTTCGGGTGCTGTTGAAACCAAACAAATTACCAAGGACGAAGCGTACGATTCGAAACCAAGCATTGCAGTTGTGAAGGAAAACCCAATGGTTAGTTGGGTGACAAACACCGGAAATGATCCCTTTATGATGACGGACTTAAATGTGATTAAGTACGCTGCTGCTGAAGAAGATATGCCTAGCGCAGAGGTAATCTATCGAAGTGAAGGTGCTATTGCTTCGCTTGAGGCAGGTTGCCTAAATGAAGAGTTTGCGGTTTCATTTACGGTGGACACTGGCAATGGCGTGCAGGCATCTGATCGGATGGGTCTTATGCTTTGGCAAAATGGTGCTGAGCCGAAGCTTATTGAAGAAGGTGCAGTAAATCCGATCTTTACCACCCTTGCTGGAGAAAATGCTCTGGTTTGGTATGTGACTGGCGATGAAGGTAGCAGTTTGCGCTATATAAATTCGGCGGATGCAGAGCCAGTTGCTCTTATTGAGAACAGCACTACACTTGCGGCGGACTATTCTATTTCCGAAAATAATGGCACGCAATTAATTCTATCTTCCGAAGCAAAACCTGAAGAAGACCAGGACGGAACGAACGTTATTGCATATCTTGTTTCAGGTGATGCCGTAAGTAGCCCCGTAACGCTAACTAACGCTTCTGGTTATACCTCTAGCGCTACGGCGCTTCCAGCAGGAAATAATTGGGATGTAGTTTTGCTTCGCTCCGATGTTGCAGTTGAAGAAGATCGCGTTTTGCAAAATGCGGATTTGTGCTCGCTTATAGTTGAACCAAAAGCTTCAATTGTTGTTCAGAATCCTTCAGTGGATGAGGATACGGTATCTCCAGGCGCTCAAACTTCGATAACGGTGGAAGTGGTCAATAACGGTTTGAGTGCAAGCGCCTCCGAAACCATTAGCGTTATGTGCGGGGAAGAGGTACTGGGCACCATTCAATCGGGTGAATTAGCTCCCGGGCAGCAGACTGAACTTCAGATCCCAGTAACATTGCCCGAGGATTTTTCGATGAATACCGAACTTACGATAAAAGTTGGCGGAGAAAGCTCTTCCAATCAGTGCTCGTTAGTGATCGGGAAAACTAATCTTGCGCTTGAGGCAAATCTTGTTACCGATAGTGGTATTACTGAATCCATTACAGGCATTACCGCAACAGTGAATAATACGAGTGGTTTTACAACCGATGCAAAAGTGGAGGTTCGTGCTGATGATGAAGATGGTGAAGTACTTGTAGAAAAAACCTTGGGTGAGATAACATCAGGGACAACTCAAGAGTTGTCATTTTCCGCCGACGAAGTGGCACAATTTGGTTGTGAGAGCGTATATCTAACTGCTGTTACTGGCGATTCAGAAACGTATTACAGCGATAATTCCACTCTCGTTTACACCGGAAGCGATATTCTAAAGAATCTGGATACTATTACCGTTGAATTACCGACGAGTGAATTTGATTTAGCAAGCGGTATAGATCTGAGTAGCATGATCGTGACAGCGAATTATACCGATGGTACGAGGATGCAAGTTGATTCTTATACTACTAATCTGTCTAGTTTAGATGTGTTGACCCCTGGTGAAAAAACACTAACGGTTACTTATGAAGAGGCAGGCCAAGGTAGATCGGTGGAAATTCCAATAAAGCTTATGGGCGACCATGTGCACACAAGCGAAAATTCGTACTACGCAATCAGCGTTGATACGGAAGAAATTTCATATACCTGTTCTAAATGCAGTGAAGATGTTTCATATTCTGTTTCTGTCATTTCTCTTGATAGCGATTACAACGAAATGAAGGCATTGCAAAATGCTCTTTCGGATGATGAAACCATCATAGCTGCAGAGAAAATTTCTTTGAAAAACAAAATTGAAGGGAATGAAGAAAACGAAGGGAATACCGTTTGGACGCTTGATAAGCCACTGGAAATTGTGATTCCTGTCATGGATCTAGCGGATGGTGAAGAAGTCTCAATCTATGCACTCGCGAGCGATGGATCAGTTGCTCCTTTAGGAGATCCGCTGTTAGTTACGAATGGATGTGTCACCTTCGAATCTCCTTCTGCGGGTTCGTTTGCGGTAGTTAAGACAGAAACCCCTGAAGAATTTACGGTAACTTTTGATACTCAAGTTGGTAGCGGCGTTGAATCGCAAACGGTAGCTTCCGGGGAAACGGCTTCTGATCCAGGTGATCCAACTCGCGAAGGCTACACTTTTACTGGTTGGTTTACGGAACCTGAGTGCACGAACTATTTTAATTTCGGTGACCCCATTACTGAAACCATAACTATCTATGCGGGCTGGAAAAAGAACATGGTTCCGAATCCTGATGCTGGTACTGATCCAGATGAGCCAGGGACCGATCCAGACCCTGGTACCGATCCTGATCCTGAGCCAGGTATCGAAACAGTCCCTCTTCCTGAAATAGTGGATGAAAACGGAGAAGTACTAGTAGTTTCTGGATTACCTGAAGGAGAAATTCTCCTTGAGTTCGGATTTATAGTTGAGGGTGGCACTTTTGATTCCGATACAGGAAAAATTACTATTGCAAATAAAGAAGGTGCTGCTCCAGAACGAGTAGAAGTAGTTCTGGAAGATACTAACAATAATGAGATACCCGACAAGCTTGTTATTACGGCGATCTATCCCGAAAATCCTGAAGAGGGAACCGATATTGACTCTGATGGTGATGGTATTCCTGATAAGGAAGACAATAAGGTGACTGGTGAAAAACTAGTTCAAACATCAGATATTCTTATGCCTATTACAATAGTAGCGGCATCTCTCGTCTTGATTTCAGTAATAGGAATTTGCTTGTCTTTAAGAATGCGTCGTCGTGATTAATTTTAGCTATGTGAGCAGTTTGTCAGTTAAGTTAGGGGTAAACCATTTAAGGAATTGAGCTTCAGTATTAAGTCTTAGGCTCAATTCCTTGTTTTATTTATCTTTCTTTCCTTAAGTAATCCGCCAGATAAGGAACAGCGAAAGAAACATATCCACGGCGTGGCGCTTCAATAACGCCTGCATCTATTAAGCGTTTGCGATACTTCTGTGCATAATCGGGTGTTACCTTCATTCGTTCAGAAACGTCTGCCATTCTGCTCACGCAGATCACAGCGCCGAGTATACTTCATCATGTAGTCTATCACTTTACCGAAAGCCTGACTTTGATAGAACGGACTATCCGGGTTGGAGACAAAGAACAACGTCATCCGACCACCTTTCAGGAAGATCTTCTCCGCTCCCAAGCGTGCTGCCAGACGGCGGAGAGGAACAATACGAAGCAATTCTTCCGTTTCCGGCGGAACAGGTCCGAAACGGTCCTCCAGACGGGAACGGAATGCCTCTACGTCTTTATCCAGCATCAAACCGTCCAATTCACGATAAAGCAACATACGTTCGCTACTGCCCGTCACGTAATTAGCAGGCAATAACAGTTCAAGGTCACTTTCCACCTGACATTCATCCACAAAACCTTCACCGCTAATCTGCCCTTCACCTTTGATTTCATCCGCATACAAATCTGCAAATTCATCATTCTTCAATTCGTGAACAGCTTCGGAAAGAATCTTTTGATACGTTTCATATCCCAGGTCGGCGATAAATCCGCTTTGCTCGGCTCCAAGCAAGTTACCGGCACCGCGAATATCCAAATCCTGCATGGCGATATGGATACCACTGCCCAAATCACTAAAATTCTCAATTGCTTGTAACCGACGGCGTCCCTCTGCTGTCAGGCTACTCAACGGAGGAGCCAACAAATAACAGAACGCTTTCTTATTGCTGCGCCCTACACGGCCACGCATCTGATGAAGGTCACTCAAACCAAAATTCTGCGCCTGATTGATGATGATCGTATTGGCATTCGGAATATCAATGCCACTTTCAATAATAGTAGTTGCAAGGAGTACGTCATAGTCATAGTTGACAAAATCAAAAATGATTTTCTCCAGTTCGGCAGGTTCCATCTGCCCGTGTCCAATTGCCACACGACAGTCAGGGATATGGCGTTCAATCATCGCTTTTAATTCGGGCAGGTTTGCTATCCGGTTGTTGACAAAAAACACCTGTCCGTTACGACTCATTTCAAAGTTGATAGCGTCCGTTATCACTTCTTCATTAAAGGTATGCACTTCGGTCTGAATCGGATAACGGTTAGGCGGCGGTGTAGAGATCACACTCAGGTCTCGCGCACCCATTAATGAGAATTGCAGCGTCCGGGGAATGGGCGTGGCAGTCATAGTCAATGTATCGACATTTACCTTCAACTGACGTAACTTCTCCTTGACGGAAACACCGAATTTCTGTTCCTCATCAACAATCAGTAATCCTAAATCCTTGAACCGGACATCTTTTCCCAAAATACGATGAGTACCGATAAGTATACCGACATCACCTTCCTTCAATTCTTTCAGCACCGCTTTTGCCTGTGCGGCCGTACGTGCACGGCTCAGATATTCCACCCGGCAAGGCAATCCCTTCAAACGTTCGCGGAAGGTCTGGAAATGCTGATAAGCAAGCACCGTGGTCGGCACCAGAACTGCAACCTGCTTATTGTCCGCCACCGCCTTAAAAGCTGCCCGGATAGCCACTTCCGTTTTTCCAAAGCCTACATCCCCACAGACGAGACGGTCCATTGGGCGGTCACTCTCCATATCGGTCTTCACATCGACAGTAGCTTTGCTCTGATCGGGTGTATCTTCATAAATAAAAGACGCTTCCAACTCACGCTGCAAGAAACTGTCGGGACTATAAGAAAAGCCTTTCTCCTGACGACGTTGCGAATACAACTTAATCAAATCGCGGGCAATATCCTTGATTTTGGTTTTTGTACGCTCTTTCAGTTTCTCCCATGCCCCCGTTCCCAACTTATTAAGGCGGGGAGCTTCGCCCTCCTTACCTTTATATTTAGAGACCTTATGCAAAGAATGAATCGAGACAAACACCACATCCTCATTTTGAAAAACCAGTTTCAGAACTTCTTGCGTAGTATCTCCATTCGGAATACGCACCAATCCGGAAAAACGTCCGATACCGTGGTCCGTATGCACCACATAATCACCCGGAGTAAACTGATTCAGTTCTTTCAAGGACAGGGCCACTTTACCTGAACGAGCCTTATCGCTTTTCAGATTATATTTATGGAAACGGTCGAACAACTGGTGATCTGTAAAGAAACAGAGACGCAATGTGTTATCAACAAAACCTTCATGCACAGTACGTTCTACAGGAGTAAATTTGATCTTATCCCCCCGGTCTTCGAAGATTGCCCGAATACGATCCGTCTGCTTCATGCTGTCACTACAAATATAAAGGGTATATCCTTTTTCCAAATACTCCTTGAAAGAGCCGGCTACCAAGTCGAAGTTTTTATGAAAGATAGGCTGTGCGGAAGTATCAAAAGTGACGCTGGCATTCGGAGTACCGGTCGGCTTGTTACCAAACTCCAGCCGGCGGAAATCAAGTGCACGCACGGTAAATTCACTGCCGTCTATCAGTTTGCCTTCCAACGTAATACCGCCATTTTCTTCGACTTCCTGTACGGCTATCGCCTGCGGTGTCAACGCCTCATCGTGCACGACCTGAATCCGTTCACGCAACCAAAGGAAGTCACGCATTGCCAAGGTAGTCTCTTTCGGTATGAAATCCAAAAACGAGGTAGTAACATCTCCCGTCACAGCCAAATCGGGCACGATAGACACTCCTTCTTTCTTCTCCCGAGATAGCTGGGATTCAACCTCAAAGGTACGGATACTCTCTACTTCGTCTCCAAAAAAGTCAATGCGGTAAGGATATTCCGAAGCAAAAGAAAAGACGTCGATGATGCTACCACGAACGGCATACTGCCCCGGCTCATATACATAATCCACATATTCGAAACCATAACTATGCAACACATCCGTGATAAAGGTCGTGTCTACCTTCTCGCCGACATTCAGTTTCAGAGTCTTATCGCTCAATTCTTTACGGGATACGACTTTCTCCGCCAATGCATCCGGATAGGTGACGATGCACAAGCCCTTCTCCCCTTTCTGCAAACGGCTCAATACTTCCGTGCGGAGAATCTCATTTGCCGCATCTTTTTGCCCGTACTTAATGGAACGGCGGAACGAAGAAGGAAAGAAAAGTACAGTTTCTGTCCCCAACACTTGCGTCAAGTCGTGATAAAAATACCCCGCTTCCTCCAGATCGCCCAGAATAAAGACAAAAGGACAACCTCCCTCCTGCACCAATATAGAAGAAAAAAGCGAAGCAGCAGACGCATATAATCCTCCACAAAAAATAGTTTGAACAGAAGTATCCTTCAACAAACGCTTCATCATTGCCATGTTAGGATGGGCAGCATATAGTTGTTGCAACTCAGTTATCGTCATACCTATAAAAATTTCCCCGCAAAAGTACAAAAATAACGCGAGCACCTTGTACATTACCGTTAGAAATTAAAGGCAGTACCGCTTGAATTTAATTCTATTTCCCCATTCGTTTACTTCTCAATATACTATCCTTTATTCGTTTGACAGCTGTTGAGTTTTCGTCTAACAGCTGTCAAACGAAAGTTCAACAACTGTCAAACGCAAACTCAACTATTGTCAGACAAATAGAATCTTGCATAAAAGAACTTAGTCCTTAAGGGCAAAAACATCTAAATACTAGTACTAAAAAGCTAAACTTACCATATACTTCCACGTTAAATTATCCTTAGTCCGTTCGTAACTAAAGGAAAAGAACTACTTTTGTTTCTAAAATTTATAGTATTTATATGCAAATATCGGATAGCATTGTAATTATCCCTACCTATAATGAACGGGAGAACATAGAAAATATCATCCGTGCCGTTTTCGGACTTCCTAAGATATTCCATATTCTGGTAATAGAGGACGGTTCGCCGGACGGAACGGCAAACATCGTCAAGACTTTGCAACAAGAATTTCCCGAACGTCTTTTTATGATTGAACGCAAAGGAAAGTTAGGGCTGGGCACTGCCTATATCGCCGGATTCAAGTGGGCACTGGAACATTCGTACGAATATATTTTTGAAATGGATGCTGATTTCAGTCATAATCCGAATGACTTGCCCCGTCTGTGTCAGGCGTGTGCGGAAGCAGGAGGAGATGTAGCTGTCGGCTCCCGCTACGTCAGCGGAGTGAATGTAGTCAATTGGCCTATGGGCAGAGTACTGATGTCTTATTTCGCATCCAAATACGTGCAGTTCATTACAGGTATTCCTATCCACGATACCACTGCCGGATTTGTTTGTTACCGCCGACAGGTACTCGAAACGATTGATCTAGAACACATTCGTTTTAAGGGATATGCCTTCCAGATCGAAATGAAATTTACCGCTTATAAATGTGGTTTCAAGATTATCGAAGTTCCCGTTATCTTCATCAATCGCGAGTTGGGTACTTCGAAAATGAACAGCAGTATCTTCGGAGAGGCCGTATTCGGAGTGATTAAATTAAAAGTAAATAGTTGGTTCCACAAATTCCCCCAAAAGAAAT